>Ga0105048_10002783_pt1 | contig 28542 bp, 21 predicted proteins | sample MAT05_FD_78382 | JGI IMG/M metagenome (GOLD analysis project Ga0105048, IMG submission 78382) | Freshwater microbial communities from Lake Fryxell liftoff mats and glacier meltwater in Antarctica - MAT-05 | ecosystem: Environmental > Aquatic > Freshwater > Ice > Liftoff microbial mat | place...
GGTCGGAATATCCATATCGAGTTCGGCACCGAAGAGAGCTCAAAAGACTCGTTCGAGATGGCGTGCACGTTCTGCCATGAGAATGACGCGGCGGGTCGGTACATGAAGCCCATCAAGTTTGCGATCCACTGTGCCGATTGCCACATGGAGCAGATCGGCATCGTTTCGGCCGTGGAGGGGAAGGATGCCGACGGCAAGAAGATCGGCACGCTGAAGGTGAGCAAGGCCGTGCTCAACGATGAGGCCCGCGCCGATTCGTACAGTCCGAGCCAACTTCCGCACGGCGATAGCCGCGCACTCGCTGATATTGTGGACAAGCAGATCGGGCTGTGGGCCCTGGCCTCGCCGCCGGTGGTGGACAAGGCCAAGTATGACGAGCTTCAAAAGGCCGCAGGTGCTGCCGAGGAGGCTCCGAAACCCAAAAGCCGGCGCGGAAGCAGTGCGGAAACGCCCGAGGCGAAGCCGGCCGAGAAGGTCGAGGAGAAGCCTGAAGAGAAGCAGCCGCCGGCCGGTGGCGGTCGTCGTCGTTCGTCGGAAGCCGCTGCTCCCGCCGCCGAAGCGGCCGGTCCGAAGGGGCCACCGGCTATCGGGGAGACCTTCGAGGACCTCAAGGGCGTTGAGAAGTGGCGATTGAAGATGCGCGACAAGGCGATGGACGACATTCGTGCCAACTGCAACTACTGCCATCAGCCCAACGCGATTACCGACGGGCCCGGCGCCGACAAGGCCCTCTTTGTCGTGAGCGATCAGAAAATTCCAGAAATCTGGCTGCCCAAGTCGGTGTTCGCCCATTCGTCGCACTCGATGGTCGCCTGCGTGGAGTGCCACACGCTGGCGCGGCCGCCGGCGGTGAAAGACGGCGACGACAAGTCCAAGACCTTCTTTGATTGGGCCAACAAGACAGAACGGATCATGCTGCCGGGTATCGACTCGTGCCGCGATTGCCATGCGCCTGTCACCAAGATGGGAACTTCGGGCGCTCCGCACGAATGTGTGGTCTGCCATACTTATCACATCAAGCTTCCGGTGTCAGCTCAGGGCAAAATGACAATCGAGAGTGTACTTCAGGGTGGCAAAGCGGCGGCCGTTAAGCCCGCGCCCAAGCCCGCGCCCAAGCCTGCGGCCAAGCCAGCAGCCGTTCCAACTGCGGCCCCGGCCACTGGCGAGCCCGCGAAAAAGTGACGGTCACGCGGGGTTGGTGTTGATCGAGTGCGCGGGCCTTGCGGCGTCGATGGCGGTGCTCATGGCTGAACAGAGGGCTTGCTCGCCTTGCTCAAAGCGCAGTGATAGGCCAGCCGCAACGACTGGCAGGCGAAGCGTGCCTGGCGCGAGGCGGTTGAGTTTCGCGGCGTCCTTGCCCGTGGTCACCAGGACGGTTGCGCCGCTGGCTTGCGCGAGGCGATTGATCTCAAGAACCCGTTTGGGTCCGTATGGGGCGTGGTCTTCAAACTCGAGCACGCCGACCACGCTGGCGAGGGCTCGCACGGCTCGGGTGAATGGTTCCGGGTTGCCGATGCCGGAAACGACCATCACCCGCTGATTGTCCGCGGTGGCCGGGAGGGTCAGGGCGTGCGACGTGACGGCGGTGACGAGCGCGGGGTTTGCTTGGCGGGCCGCGGTCAAGACCGCCGCGACGGTCAAAGGATCGGCATCGCTCGACCGGGTGACGACCACAGCGTGGGCTCGCCGCAATGAACTCATTTCTTCCCGAAGCCACCCGGCGGGGAGGAGAGCGTCACCCATCGGCGGGCGGGTTGCGTCGATGAGCACGAGGTCAAACGTGCGGGCCAGTTGGCGGTGCTGAAAGCCGTCATCAAGCAGCACAACGGTGGGGGACTGGCCTTCGGAGGCACTGAGCGCCTGCTGCACGGTAACAAAGCGGTCGGCGCCGATGGCGAGTGGCACCCCCGGAAGGAGCGAGCGGTACTCCTCGGCCTCGTCCGAGATTCCGCCCGTGGCTTGCTGGCCGTAGCCGCGCAGTGCAATAAGAGGCCGCTGCAGGCCGCCGCGCTCAGACGAGAGATACTCGGCAAGCCAGCGGACCAATGGGGTCTTGCCTGTGCCACCCACCGAGAGGTTGCCAACGCTGATCACGGGGATGGGGAGCAACCTGATGAGGCCGGGGTGGTTCGTCGCGGAGTCGAAACGGTGGTTTCGCCAGTTAATGGCGGCCTTGTAGAACGGACGCGCGATCGCGCCGAGCAGCGACGGGACGGGGCCACGTCGTCGCGAAGACTTCGGGCCAGTCACGCCTCGCTCCGAACATCAGGATTGCTGGACTTGGCGGTCGATATCTCGGCGTCAGCGTCGCTGTCCGCGCGCCCGCTGCGTTCGATTCTCGACATCCGACGCAGGTCTGCCCGCGCGCGGCGGTGCAGACGCAGGGTGTTGAGCACGTCCATCCCGGCCAGCAGGAGCACGATGCCCAGGAGCGCGATCACCGCCATCCACGCGAGCACGAAGTCGCGTTTCTCATCGGGATCAACCATGCCCGTCGCGTAGGCGAGCATGGCGCACAGGATGAGCATGAGCACGCCCGTGACGGTTCGGATGCGGCGGCGACTGGCCGGCATCTCCAGATGCTGGATGGCCAGCACGTGGGCAGCGACAAAGAGCATCGTCGCGCCCGCGAGCGCGATGGCGAGCCACCCCGGAACCAACGTGCCGTCGGCGAGCGCGATCATGGCCCCACCTCAGATCCGGCTTCGATGGCTTGCCGCTGAATCGCGACGAGCGCATCAATCCACACTGCGGTTCGCTGGATCGGAAACCCCATCACGGTCGCGGGGTCGCCCGCGAGCGAAATGGGCCAGCCCGCCGCAAGACGTTCGGCGAGGTTGTACGCCCCGGCCTTGCCCTTCCAACTGTCGCTGGCGACATACCCGGCGATCTGCTCCGGACTGATGGCCCCGACGCGGACACGGGCCCGATCTGCCAGCAGGATACGGGTAGCGATGGTGGGGGTTTGCGAGGGACGGCTGAGAAGACCGGGGACCGAACTGAGGATCGCCGCGCCGGTGATGACGGCGTGCTCGCCGTCGGCCAGGCGATGAAGAATCTCGCTGGCTTGCTTGGCACAAGCGGCCTTGCCGATGAGGGTGCCAGCCTTGGCCACAACGGTGTCGGCGCCGATGACAACAAGTCGCTGGTTCGGACTCGTGGCGACCAACCGTTGGAGCGTTGCCCTTGCCTTCAGATACGCGAGCGCAACTACCCACTCCTCTGGTCGAACTCGCTCGGCCATCGGGTCGCCGAGAGGTCGCCCGCCCCGGCGGAGGTGGTCATCTTCAAACCCAGGCTGACAAACCTCAAACGCCAGGCCCCGCTCGGCAAGGAGTTCTCGTCTTCGCGGTGACTGGCTTGCCAACACCACCCGGATGCCGCTGCCCCACTGCAATGCCCAAGGCGCACGGTGACCATCGGCCATCCCGCCTCGAGCCGCGTCAAACTCTGAGGTACCATGCTTCACCAGCATCATCGTATCGACCCCAAGGACCAGTCTTCATGATCGCCTATCTCGTTCAAGCCGACACCATCTGGGAGGACCGTGCCGCCAACCACCAGCGTGTGGACGCGCTGCTCGAGGCCGCCAGACCAGACCCCGGCTCGCTGGTGGTTCTGCCCGAGATGTTCGATACAGGTTTCTCGTTCCGGCTTGAAGTCACGGCCGACCGTGACGGGGTCACACTGTCGTATCTGAAGCGTGCCGCGGCGAGGTTCAATGTCACGCTGCACGGCGCACGGAGTGTGATCGGCCCTGATGGCCGTGGGCGAAATCGTGCCACCATCTGCGGGCCCGACGGGGCGGTGCTCTGCGAGTATGACAAAATTCACCCGTTCTCTTTCGGGCGCGAGAGTGAGTTTTTTAGCGGCGGGAGCGAGGTGAAGATTTATGAATGGAACGACGGGAGCGACAAGACGATTGTGTGCCCGGCGATCTGCTATGACCTTCGTTTCCCGGAACTCTTCAGGCAAGGGCTTGCGATGGGTGCCGAGGTCCTGGTGGTGGGTGCCAACTGGCCGGCGCCGCGGGCGGTCCATCGCAGCGCCCTGCTGATCGCACGGGCGATCGAGAATCAGGCGTTTGTGATTGGAGTGAACCGCGCCGGGAGCGATCCGCATTTGACGTATGCCGGGGGAAGTCTGGCCATGAACGCCAAAGGCGAGGTGGTGGCAGAGTGCGGAGAAGGTGAGCGAGTCGAGCGCGTCGAGGTCGATATCGCCGCAGTTCGCGAATGGCGAGAGAAGTTCCCGGCCTGGCGCGACCGGCGGCTGTGAAGTCGTTCGCTGTGGCTCGCGTGTCACACTGGGCAAGATGCAACCGGATGTGCATCGCGACCGTCTTGACCCGGTATTATTCACCGCTGTTGAAGAACTTAGGAGCTGCCAATGCGGGCGATCAATACAGTTTCATTCGGTGTGGTGGTGAGCGTGCTGGCCGGCGCGAGTCAGATGGCGAGTGCGCAGGCGCATCCCACCCGACAGTACTTGCTCGAAGCGGGTTCGTCACTCAGGGTCGAGAGGTGTCTTGGTCCGTGCGATTGTGCCCTCGGTCCACAAACCGGCGCGGCTTACGGCTCGTTCGACCTGCGATTGGTTACCCCCGGCGATGTCTTTGATATCTACGAGGTCTCACGCGTCTCAATCATTGCGCAGGTTGCCGGCCAGACGTACCAACTTTCCGGCGCCGGATTTCTGCGCGATGCAACGGAGCTCGCCGGAGTGCACATCATGGAACTCGACCTGTCGATCGACGGCGTCGAGCCCGTGCATTTCTCCAGCGGATTCGTGACCACCGTGGGGCGGCTGCACCCCTATCTCGATATTGCCGTCGCCACTGAGGTCCTTGGCTGCCATCGCTACACGATTCAGATCTTCAGCCAAGCCGGTTGTGTGGCTGACTTTGACCAGAACGGCCGGGTTGACCCCGATGACCTTGCAGACTTCATCGCGGCGTACTTCAGCGTTGAGCCGCCGCCGCGGGTCGATGTTGATTCCAACGGTGTAGTCAATCCCGATGACCTAGCGGACTTCATCGCACGCTATTTTGATGGCTGCGAATGAGTATCACCCGCGGCGAGGCCGGGAACGCCGGCCCGGGCCGCGACGGCGTCGAAAGCGCGGCGCGTGTGGCTCGGGGTGGGTGCGGCGGTGTCGAGAAGCCCGCGAGACTCGTCGAGCAGAGCGCGGCAATCGACCGTATTGCCCTGGCTGTGCAGGAATGATGCAAGCTCGATTCTCGGCCGCGCACGGAGTACGTCGGACAGAGTCAGCCGAGAGTCGCCTTCGTCAATGACCGACCGCATCAACGCGGCGGCGCTCTGCTCGCCCAGCGCCAGCCCGGCGTGGGCGGAAATAAGCCGCAGACTCCACTGGAAGTCAGCCGGTTCATCCACCGAAAGCGCAATGGAGCGGCGAGCGGAGTCGGCGAGGCGGCGCTGTTCCTCAGGATGCCCCCCGATATTCATGAGCACGCCCGCCAGCGTCGCCCGAGCCCCTGCGCTCTCGTAGCGCTCTTCGCCGAGAAGCTTGGCGAGTCCTTCGGCGGCCTTGCGTGCCGGAGCTTCGGCGCTTGAAGCATCGAGAGCCGCCATGTAGGCCTGGGCTGTTTCGGCGTAACCGCTGCTGGCGCGGCGGGAGCTCTCGCCGAAGTGTCGGGCGAACAAATCGCTCGACCGCAGCAGCAGCTTTGCGGCTTCTTGAGAAGATGCAAGTTGGGTCCGGCGGCGGAGGATCTGGCCCAGAATTCGAGCGGACTCGGCCGTCGCGAGCGAGTCGGTGCCGGTCTGGGTTTCAAGGTCCGCCAATGTCAGGCGTGCCATGGTGGTCGCACGGTCGTGCTCGCCGGCCCAATCGAGGAGGAACGCCGCGTAGCCCTGAGACGACAGGGCACCTTCGGTGCGATCGAGGCCGAGCGTTCGCGCGCGCTCGACGGCCGCGAGGAGCATGTCGGCACCTTCCTTCGGCTTGCCCCGCCATGTAAAGAGGTCGTACGCCTCTTGGCGGAGCACTTCGAGAGTGCGGGCGTCGGCCGGGCCGTAAATCCGCTCTGCTGAGTTTCGGGCGGCGGTGAAGAGATCGTCGCGCGGGATGGTTGATTCGAAGAACCCGAGATATTCGGCGTAGCGGAGGGTGCAAAGGATCGTGACCTCATGGTCCATCCCGAAAGACTCTCGCGCGTCGGCCAAGGCGCGTTTGAGCGTCGCACCGGCGGCCGCAGACGCGCCGAGGTTGTACAGCGACCGGCCGAGCACGACGCCGAGTGCTGCCCGATCGGCCCGTTGATCTTCAAAGGCGGCGTCGAGCCGGTCCGAAGCGGCGCGAAGGACGTCTACGACGGTCGCCGCGCGGCCAGGCTCGCCGGCAAACTCCCACGGGCTCATGCGCCAGTCAGCGAACGGTTCGAACGAGGCGGCCCGGGCCTCCGGGCTGACGCGCATGGGCAGGTCCGGATTGGCCGACCCAAGGGCTCCCTGCAGGAAGTCGGACACGCGCACCGCCCGGTCGCGCTGCGCGGTCGCTACGTTACGGGCGGACTCCGCCGCGGCGGCCTGGCGCATTGCATGCGCGGCCAGAAGAAGGCCACCCACGGCGCTCACGAATAGCACGGCTGCAGCCGTCGTGGCGGCGGCGAGGGCGGCCCGATGGCGCCGGGCAAAGAGCCGGGCCTTGTACGCGACGCTCGGCGGCCGAGCCTCGATTGGCTCGCTGGCGAGGTAGCGCCGCACGTCGGCGGCGAGATCGGCCGCCGCTCCGTAGCGGGCCGCTCGGTCTTTCGAAAGCGCTTTGCCGACAATTGTCTCAAGGTCTCCCGTCAGTTCCGGACGGAGCTGGCCGAGGCGGGGCGGCGTGATGTCACGAACTCGCGACGCGGCCTCAACAAGCGCGAGTCCGTTCACCTCGATCGGGAGCGATGATGTCAAAAGCTCGAAGAGCACTACCCCCAGGGCGTACACATCTGCGCGTGTGTCCAGATCGTGCGGATCGTTGCCGCACTGTTCAGGGCTCGCGTAGGCGAGCGTGCCGATAAACTGGCCGGTGGCCGTGTGGTGCGGCTGGTCGGGGCTGAGAGGGTCGGTGAGGCGGGCGATCCCAAAGTCGATGATGCGGGGCAGAGCGGGCTCACCGGCGGTCCCCGGTTCGACAAGGATGTTGGAGGGCTTCAGGTCTCGATGGATGACCCCGCGCTGGTGGCCATGATGCACCGCATCGCACACCAGACAGAACAACTCAAGCCGCGATCGCACGGGCAGGTTCTGCCGCGCTGAAAAAGCGGTAATCGGCTCAGCGTTGCCGAGGAACTCCATGGCGAGAAACGCGATACCGTCGGCTGACGTGCCCGCCTCGTAAATCTGAGCGATCCCCGGGTGCCGCAACCGCGCGAGAAGCGATGCCTCGTGCTGCAAACGAATCCGCGAGCCCGAGCTCACATTCGCCGCGGCGAGCACCTTGATCGCGACCCGTCGCGCCGGGCTGAGCTGCTTGGCCTCGTATACGCGTCCCATACCGCCCATGCCGATGAGCCGCTCGATGATGTAGCCGCCGAGGTTGCGTCCCAGGAGCGGATCAGACAGGGTGGCACTGGCCTGGGCCGCCAGGTCCGCAGCGGCATTGTCCGCCACCGCCGGGGTCTCGAGAAAGGTGCCAGCGTGGGTGGCTTCGCGCAGCAGAAACTCAACCTCGTTTCGCAGAGGTGAACCGACGGGGCCGGCAAGGGCGAGGTGGGGCTCGCGCTCGGACGAACTGAGGGTGAGCGAGTTCTCGAAGATTTCGCGCACGAGTTGGAACTCCCGCTGGTTCACGCGGCGGCATTCCCTCCCCCCGCCCCGGACGGGTCCGGCGGGATCGAATCATTTGGACGGGCCTGGCCGAGTTCGCGCCGGAGCCAGGCACGGGCCAAGGCCCAGTCGGCCTCGACGGTGCGGGTGCCGACATTTAGAAGTCCGGCGATTTGTTCAACGGAAAGGCCACCAAAATACTTGAGTTCGACAACTCTGGCGTGACGTTCATCCAGCAGGGAAAGTTTGCGGAGCGCATCATCAAGTGCGAGCACATCAACCTCCACGGCCGGGGCGGGCAGCTCATCCTCGCACGCAAGCCGGGTGCGCTGGCCGGGCGGGCCGCCACGCTTGGCGGCGTTATGGGTACGGGCGTGATCGACAAGCACTCGGCGCATGGTTTCGGCCGCCAAAGCGATAAAATGTTCACGCCCCTGGGCGGCGGCGATGGTTTTGTCGGCCAAGCGAACGAAGGCCTCATTAACAAGCGCCGTGGGTTGCAAGGTGTGATTGGTTCGTTCGCGGCGCATGAACGATTCGGCGAGCCGCCTGAGTTCGTCATAAACGGCCGAAGCCGCCGCGGCGGGTGTTTGGGAGTTGTTGGCGTCTATGCCTACTTCGGGCTTGGGAGCCAACGGGGCGGGAGCGCCGGGCGGAACCGGATTGGGTTCGTGAGAGTTGGGGTCTGTCACAGGCGCCTCGGCGATTCTAAATGGTCAAACTTCTGACCTCGACCCGATTGGCGGGTGGTTTGCACCCGGTTCGGCCACTTGGTCGGCTTGGGCGCTTTGGACAATTAGCCAAATCAGGTTGCGCCTGTCGCCACCGGCTTGCGCCCTTTATTGTGACGGGCGATTTCACCCACCGGGCGAGTACTTTAGTACCGAGAAAGACTATGAACATTCTTCGGCCTTTTAATTCCTGCCCATCCCGACGCCCTCACCGAACCGACCTTCGGAACAAAGTTGAATCGGGGTTGCCATCCGAGCATGAGTCAAGCGCGACTCCGAACATTCTCGGACGGAGAGGCCGTCTTGGTCGCTTGGCGGGTATTGGGCGGCTCTTGCTGCTGGGCGTGGCGGCTGCGTGTGTGCCAACCGCGGCCCAGGCGCAGACAAACTGCTTTGCGATGGTGAACTTCGCGCCCCTCGACAGCAACTTTAGTGGTCCCGGAGGGGTGCCGGGAGTTGTCCCGGTCGCGCAGGGCGGTGTCATTACGCGCCTCAATCTCGATCAGAATGCCGATGGCTCCCCGGATGCCGTGTTTGATCTGCCCGCCGTCGCCCAAGACGCGGTGAACTACTTTCTTTCGCCGGGGCAGCGGTTCGTGATCGCGACAGCGGCACCGATGGCGACAAACTGCGCCGGAATCGGCGGGCCAAATGGGCCCACGGGCATCGTGATTATGAGGGTACCGGCGAGCGGGTCGATGCTCACGGTTGTGCATACCGATTGCCTTCCGGGCGGACTGCTCAATGGCAACGGGCGCTGGTATGAGTCTGGCATCTGCAACCGTGTGCTCTCGACTGGCGCGTGCGCGAACGTGGCAGCGCGGCGGCCCAACCAGGTGAACTGCAACAGCATCTTTGTGGCGCGCTCAAACAACGGGGTGAATGCCTTTTACCGAATCTATGACCTGCTCGATTCGACCGGCAACCCCGGCGACGGCCGGGCCACCTTTAGCGCGCGGCGCTGTGTGGAAGACAACCGCCTGGCGATCGACGCCGGCGGATCGTACATGGTTGTGAACCACGATCTGGCATGCGTCTCTCCCAACACCAGTGACCTTGAACTCGTCTCGATCTGCCCATCGTCTCCCACGTTCGGTCAGTCGGCGGGCATGCTGCTCGACGATGGATTCGTCAGTGGTTCATTGACATTCGCTCGTGTATCGGCTTGCACCGGTGACAACCTCACGATCCAGTTTTTGCAGAATAGCCAGTTGCAACGGACGTTCTTATTGCCAAGGTGCTGCGGAGCGACCCCGGCACCTACGATGGGATCGTGTTGCACACCAATGGGCACGTGCAGCGTCACCTTGGCGGTTGACTGCCCCCCCAGCGTTGGCACGTTCTCGCTGGGTTCCCTGTGCACGCCGAATCCGTGTGTGCAGCCACAACCGATTGTCTCAATCGTCAATATTGCTTCGGTGTCAAGTGTTATCGCCTCCGAGACGTTTACCTATACGCTGACGGTGACCAACAGCGGGCTGGCGGCTGCGACCTTCATCGAGGTCTTTGACTCACTCCCGAGCGGCACGCGCTTCGTCTCCGCGACCGATTCCCCTTCAGTTTTCGGTCAATCGGTCTCCTGGAGCATTTCGTCGCTCGGCGCCGGCGCGGCGGTTTCGCGCAGCGTGACGGTTCTTGCCACATGCAACGTTGCAGGTTCTACCGTTACCAATCAGAACTATTCGGTCACCGGCAACGGTATCGGCACCATCACCGGCCCCCCGGTGATGACAAGCGTGGTGGCGCGATCGCTGCCCACGGCCACGCTTGCAGTCTCGGCCGTCGCGTCGCATCCGGGAACGCTCCTTCCTGGTGACACCGTTACCTACTCGATTGACGTGCTATGCACCGGCACTGTTGCCCTCGACGACGCAATTCTCAGTATCGCCCCGGGAACTGGTGGTGAGGCGTTCTTCGAGAGCGTGCTGAGCGCCGGCGTTGGCGTGGCACAGATCGGTTCTGGCGGCAACTCACTTACTTGGACTCTCTCACTGAACCCCGGTAGTTCAACAAGACTCGAAACGCTGGTACGAATCGACGACTGCTTTCCCAACACAGTGGTCTCGACGCGACTGAACAGCGGCCAAATAGTTCTCACCGATCCGTGCTTCCAGATCATCGCGTCAGCACCCGCCCCCGCGCCGATTCCGGTGCAGACACCCGTTTCCTTGACCGCCGCGCTTGGCGGGGCGGTGGCCGGACTCATCAGCCCGGTCGTCACGGGGGGCGTCTTCACCGTCGCCAGTTATCAGGCCGTCCGTGCCGGGCAGCCGATTCAATACCACGTAAACCTGACCAACAACCTTCCGACTGATCTGATCGAAGCCGAGTTTTCGGTTGACATTCCCGGCGAAATCTCGATTGGGTCGCCAGCCCTGGCCGCTCCCGTGGCGAGCGGTGTGATGTTCGACGCGGCGAGTCGTAGGGTCTCGTTTTCCGGCCCGCTCGCTGCTGGCGCGTCAGTTGACATCCTCGTCAATCTTGCGACACCGGGTGCGCCATTCAATGGGGGGAACTGTCGCGCCGAGTTTTTTGCAGTCGCAGGAACGCCGGGATGCTTAACCCAGTTCCAGGAACTGTTTGTGTTGTTTGTTCCTCCCGAGCCGGCGGTTCCGGGAGGTCTGTTGGCTGTCGATGAATCGCACGGGCTGTGGAGACATGTAGCGCCATCGGCCCCCGAGGCGGTGCTCTGTTTTCCCACCGAGATATTCCTTGGTCTGGGTCGTGGACCAAATGGCGACGTGTGGCTTGCCGGGCTGCCCAGTATCATGGTCAACCCAGGATCGCTTGATCTTCACGTTGTCAAAGCGCCGTTTGTCGGTCCCTTTGTGAGTTACCCGACCGATGTTGCCGTGACACCGGACGGCACCGTCTACTTCATCGGGACCTTCAGTGTGATGGAGGGGATGATCGCCCGCTACGACCGCGCCACAGACACCTTTACCACCGTGCTGCGCGATCCGCTCCTGAGGAGCGCGTTCCGACTCGTGGCGCTGCCGGATGGCCGATTAGTTTTCTCAGCAATCGGAGGCCTTTACGCGCTCGACCCCAGCGGCCCGCTCCCCAAGACATTTGCGCAGGCCGTGCAGTTGCCCGGCGGACCCGTTGCGCAGCCGCAGTGCACGTTGCTGCCGCCCCCGACAGGGAGTTCGACGACAAACTTTGCCGTCAGTCCTACGGGAACTTTGACGACACTTTTAGTGACAGACTTCCCCAGTTTCCAAGGTCCCGATCCTGTTCGTGGTGTACGCGTCTTCTCGCTTATAGATATCGACCCCGTCACGCTGCAACGCACGGTGCTTGATCCGGCGTTTACCGTCAACTTCGATATCTTCGGTTCGGGCACACTCGATCCGTGCCTCTCGGACTTCCATTTCGTCTTTGCCAATCGAGGAATCGGGTCGATCATGGTCTTCGATGACGGCGACATTGCGGTGGGGGCTCGATCGTCGGTGCCCGAGTACATCCGGGTTGAACTTACGCCCGTCTTCACCCCAACGACAGTGAGCACGGGGTTCACGATGTATCCATCAGACCTTGAGCCTCTTCGCAGCGGCACCACGGTGAATCCCTGCGACTTTGACGGCAACGGCGCGATCGACCCTGACGACCTGGCGGACTTCATCGGGGGCTTCTTTACGATCCCGTCGGACCCACGGACGGACTTCAACCACGATGGGGTAGTTGATCCCGACGACTTGGCCGACTACATCGGCGCATTCTTCGCCGGCTGTTAACTCAATGAAGCTTCTCACCGGCGGAGTGCCGAAACGTCCAATCCTCGCGAGTCTGTCCTCGTGTCATCCGGATCGGGGCTCAGCGGCACCCTGATGGAGCAGCGAAGGCCGCCGGCCTCAAAGCGGACCTCGGCCCGTCCGCCAAGCTCATGGGCAATCATGCCTTCAATCAAGGTCACGCCAAAGCCGCGTCTTCCGATCCCGCGCGTGACCGGTGGTTCGGCGGTGGCGCCGTCGGCGCCGCGCTGCGGAACCGGCCCGCCGCGCTCGACCCACTCGAGCATAAGCATTGAGTTGACGGTCTCCCACTTGAGCTCTACCTGACCCAGAGACGCCGAGTGGTTGAACGCGCCGTACTTCGTTGCGTTGGTGGCGAGCTCTGAGAGTGTGACGGCGAGCGGAAGCACGGCGTTGGCGGGCAGTTCCGTCGTCGGGCCGCTCCTCAGCAGCCGCCGGCCGCCGGGGCCTGCGAAGGGTGCCACCACGGTATCAATCATCGTGCCGATCGAGACCGAACACCAATGGCTCTCAGCGAGCGCTTCGTGGGCTCGGGCCAAGGCGACGAGGCGCTCGCGGAACCCCGACTGAAGAGCGTCGATATCGCGTGAGTGCGCAACCGTTTGATCAAAGAGCGCGAGCACCGCCGCAAGGTTGTTCTTTACTCGATGGTCGAGCTCGTTCATGAGCCTGGTCTGGCGGGCCTCGGCCGCGCGCCTGTGCCGGTCGGACCGGTTGAGGGCCGATGATGAGACCAGCACCATGAGCGTCATCATGACGATGACCATGGCCGTCATGATGGCCGTGCCGGAGCTGTACTCGATCAGCGCAAACTCTTTGCCCAGGGAGTACAAAATCGCCAGCACCACCGGTGCGCACACGCACACGGGCAGAAGCCGACGAGCCGTTACGCCTCCGGCGAGATGCGACAATATCGTTCGCGCCGCTGGGCGGTCGGGTCGGGCCAGCACCGCGCTCACCAAGACACCCATCGAACCAATGGTGGCCTGCAGCGACATGTCGAGTTTGGCCCAAAAGATCGACGCGTCGCTGACCGCAAATCCGTGTCCCATCACGAAGATGAGCGAGAGCGTCATGGCGGTAACGGTGCACAACGTGGAGATATAGAGCCAAACTGTTGATCTGGTTCCCAGCACCGCTACCGAGATGCTCATGAGCCCAAACGTCATCGCGGCGCCGAACCCGGTGCGGAAGTTGACGTGGCCCGGAGTGAGGGGAAGGTCGCGTCCAAAGAGCATGTCGTCAAACTTGGTTTCGCCGAGCCAGATCGTCCAGTTGAAGAGGTGTTCAACCATCGCCCCGATCATCATGCAAAGACAGAAGATCGATAGTCCAATGCCGGCCTTGTGCATGCGTCCGGTGAATCCAGAGCCGACCTGCATCATCACCGCAAGCCCCAGCGCGATCATCACCAGCGCGGTGTTGGGAACGACAGTGCCCAGGTCATGGCGCCAGTTGTGGAGAACGGGGATCAGAAGAGCGTGCCCGATCAGGGCCGCATAACCAGTGAGGACGCCAACCCCGGCGCACAGACAGGCGATGCTTTGGGCGCGGACCGACAATCCGTCGAATCGCTGCGTCTGTGGATCACCCGGCGGCGCCTTCGCCATGGCATGATCTGCACTCGCCATGGCCAGCCCGTCACTCATCAGTTCCAGATCCTTGTTTTCACCGTGACGCGGTTTCGCGCTGCCAGTCGTTACGCCCGCAACGCCTCGCCGAGGGTCGCGCGCAGTTCGGCCGCTCCGAACGGCTTACACAGCCGCGGCCACCTGTGGAGGTCGTTGGCCACGACCGCCACCGCACCGTAGCCAGTCACAAACGCAACCGGTAATCCGAGGTCCGCCACCTTGCGAGCCACGGCTTCGCTGCTGCCACCGATAATAGAGACATCGAGCAGCGCGATATCAAACCCGCCCCGATCCACCGCCGCGAGCCCCTCCGCCACCGATGCAACCGTGGCCACCACCTCCAGTCCGAGCGATGCGAGCATCGCCTGCATGGCCGTTGCGACCATAAAGTTGTCTTCGACCAGCAGCACGCGCTTGGCGGAGAGTGGGCTGGCCGAGGGTTCGATGGCGGAACCGGGCTTGGGATTGTCGTTGCTCGAAGGGCTACTCACGGACGCGTTCTTTCAATAACGTTCAAGCCACCAAGTGATAAAGGTTACTCGATGGCCGCTGATTTGACGTAATGGCCCCGAGAGTCTACCCGCCCTTCCCGGCCTGCGTCGTACGCACGAGCGTCAATTTCTGGCCCGAGGCCCCAACCACGGGCCTTTCCTGAGCTCCTTAGCGGTCCTGCGTCTTCGATTCTGGGTCTTTGGGGGGGAGCGGCAAGAAGGGACAAATCAGCATCCCGCCGATATAGAGGAGCCCGGTCCAGAAGATGGCCCCGTCGTAGCCCACGCCCGCCGCGATGACTCCGCCGTAATACGCGCCGGCGGCGGAAATGACCCGACCGACGTTGTAGGTGAAACCTGCCCCGAGTGTCCTGACGAGAGTGGGATACAGCCGGGGGATATACATGGGGAACATGCCAAACATGCCCAGCGAGCAGAAAGCTGCCAGACAGAACACGATGGGGGCGGTGGTGGTAGTGAGGACCACCCCGAACCGGGCCCCGCCGAAGCCGACCGTGAAGACGGCGAGACTGGCAAGCATCATGAAGAAGAAAGCCCGGCGGTACCCGATCCGCGCAGCTAACCAAGCGGCGAAGAAGTTGGCCGCGATGTTGGCCACGAAGAACGCGATCGTCACCCAAGTCTTGTAGTTCGTGACCGACTGTGGCGTCGAACCCGGTTGGGCCTTGGCCAGTTCGCCCGCAAGTTGGGGCGCAAAGAACAGAAACGCCCATACGGTCGTGAGCGCGATCGAGGCGAGCGCCGTCGTGATGAGCGTGACAAACGCGAGCGATCCGCGAAAGAGCGATCCGACGGTGGGGGTGACCTCGGTTGCGCACGCGTGCTTCCAGCCTTCAGGTTCGGGTACTGCCCAGCGAATCCACACCGTGAGAAACGCCGGCAGGACCCCGACCAGGAAGACGTAGCGCTCAGCACCCGGCGGCATCAGCCACGGTGTCAGGCAGGCGAGAATGCAGCCGATCATGTAGCCGCTCTGGAGCGCTGCGCTCGCGACCGTGCGGTATCGCGCGGGCATCGTCTCGCTGATGAGCGCCGACCCCGCGGCCCATTCACCGCCAATGCCGAGGGCGGCGATGAAGCGGAAGATGAGCAGGTGCCACCACGCCGTGGCAAAGAACGACAGGCCGGTGAACGTCGCGTACGTCAGGACGGTGAGTGTGAGGGTGCGTGCCCGGCCCAGCCGGTCGCCCAGCCGCCCGAAGACCGCGCCGCCGATCGCCCAGCCAATCAGGAAGACCGCCTGAATGAGTGCGGCCTTCTCCTTCACGGCCGCCCCGGGAACCAGCCCGGCCCCATAGTCGCGTTCCAGAAGCTGAGTGACAAACGGGATCGCCACCATCACATAGAGGTAGCCGTCGAGGCCGTCGAAGCACCACCCAAGAAACGCCGCGAGAAACGCTCGTTTCTGCACCGAGGTGAGCGGGGCGACGTCAGCGGGTTGTTGGGTTTGAACCGGGGAAGAGGGTTGCACGCGTCAAACAAGGTACCACATTCGGGGGCAACCGTGCAACTCGTTGGCCGCCAGTTCCCTCCTCGCGGCCTTTCGGGTAGGATGGCTCTTCCTGGTTCTGTCCTCCCGGAGTGATTTCATGGTTATTGCGCTCTCCTGCATGACGATCGGCCTTGCGCTTGCGGCACCCGCCGCAGATCAACCGTGGAACCTTTCGCCACAGATCACGGTTGCGGGCACCAAACTCGCCGTCCCGACACCGGCACAGGTCGAGTGGCAGGAGCACGAGGTCGGCATGTTCATTCATATGGCTCCGCAGACCTGGCAAGACAGCGAGACGGACACGATGAAGACGCCGCTCTGGGCCATGAATCCCGAGAAGCTCGACGTGGCACAGTGGGTAAGGGTGGCTGAGTCGATGGGCGCCAAGTACATCGTGTTTGTCGCCAAACACGAGGGTGGGTTTTGCTGGTGGCCCACGACAACCACCGACCACTGCGTTCGCAACATTCCCTGGCGCGCCGGCAAGGGCGATGTGCTGGCCGATCTGAGCGTCGAGTGCGCCAAGCGGAAGATGAAGCTGGGCGTCTATATCTCACCTCAGGATCGCATCCACGGCGTGGGAGTTGGCGGCAAAGCCAGCGACCCCGCAAAGCAGGGCGAGTACGAAAAGCTCTTTCGCGCCCAACTCACCGAGGTGCTCAGCACGTATGGCCGGATGTGTGAAGTTTGGTTCGACGGTTCGCTCGTCTTTGACGTCGGCGATATTCTCAAGCAGCACGCACCCGACGCTGCCATTTTTCAGGGCCCGCACGCGACCATTCGCTGGGTCGGCAACGAGGCCGGTGTTGTCGATGGTCCGGCCTGGAACGCCGTGCGCAGCGGCGACAAGAAATGGGGCGACTACACGACTGCCGATGCCAAGCCCGACGGCGACCGCTGGCTGCCCAATGAGTGCGACGCTCGGATTCGGGCGACGTGGTTCTGGCGAACCGATAATGCCAAGACGCTCAAGTCTGTTGATGCTCTCATGACGATGTACGAAGCATCTGTGGGCCGCGGCGGGGTCCTCCTGCTCAATAACACGCCCGACCGATCCGGGCTGATCCCAGACGAAGACGCTAGGAGAAGCGCCGAGTTTGGCGCCATGATCAAACGCCGCTACGACGTGGCGATGATCAGTTCCGCCGGCACAGTCGAGGAAGGCAAGGACCTGACTGTCACGCTCTCGGCCCCGCGTGCCATCGATCGTGTGATGCTGCAGGAAGACATCGCGCAGGGCGAGCGGGTGCGCGAATATGTGATCGAGGCGCTTAAGCCAGGCGCGCCCGAGAGCGGGTGGGAGATCATCGCCAAGGGCACGGCAATCGGGTACAAACGCATCGAGGTTCTGGCCGAGCCCATGACCGTGGCAAAGGTGAGGCTGCGAGTGGTGAAGACGGTGGGGGAGGCGCGGATTGCGCACCTGGCGGTCTTCGGCCCCAAGTTGGAGTGAGCGTGCGGGTCGCCGGGCCGGCGCGGGTTCGGTCCGCGCGCGACGCAACTTTGAAATGGAGTGAACTCGCCTTGACATTCAGCCGAAACAGGATAATCTTCTCTCGCTTCATGTTCTGCACCATGTCCATGCCGATGTCGATGCGAATGCCCAGCCCGGGTGTCGGCATCGTTTCGTGCATGGTTCGCGGGGCCTGAAGGCCTTCAAAAACCTTGCTCCAAACTGCCGCCGCTCGGGCTTCTTCGGAAACCTTCGCGGCGGTTTGTGTTTTTGCGCAGTAGCGGCGTAGCACGCAGACCCGGCCACGCCGCCGATCACACATTCTGAAATCCGGTTCTTTCTTTCTCTGATCCAACCCCGCTCTTGCGAGGCATGCATGTCACTCGTTCACATCGAATCCACTCCGTCGTTCAATCACGTCGCCTCCGCCGCAAACGGAGTATCGACTGACCATCCTCGCCCGCGGGCCTCGGCGTCAACCGTCGCCATCCACGGCGGTCAGCGCCCCGACGCGGCCACCGGTTCCATCGTCACGCCCATTCACCAGACCAGCACCTACGTGCAGCGCGCCGTCGGCCAGCCCTGCGGGGGTGGGGCCGGTTTTACGTACTCCCGCGCATCGAACCCGACAGTGAGCGTGCTTGAGGAAGCCCTTGGTGAGCTCGATGCCCCCCGCTCGGGCCAACCCTTGCCCGCTGTCTGCTTCGCGACCGGTCTCGCCGCCGTCAGCACGTTGTTCTTGGCACTCCTCAAGGCCGGCGATCACGTCATCATCGGCGAGGTGGTCTACGGCGGAACGGTGCGACTCGCCCGCGACATTCTCTCGCACCTGGGCATGGAAGTCACCTTTGCAGACACCAGCAACCCCGAGTCGCTCCGCGGTCTCATTCGCGCCAAGACCAAGCTCGTCTTCATCGAGACTCCCGCGAACCCGACACTCGTGCTCACTGATATCGCCGCGATCGCCAAAGTCACGAGCGAGGCAGGCATCCCGCTTGCCGTTGACAACACGTTTCTCACCCCGGTGCTGCAAAAGTGCTTCGATCTCGGGGCCGACGTTTGCGTCTACTCCACGACCAAACACATCGAGGGCCACAACTCGGTGATCGGCGGCGCCATCACGGCCCGCGACCCGGCCTTGCTCGATCGCCTCCGCTTTGTGCGCAAAACCCTCGGCAACATCGCGGCCCCGTTCGACGCCTGGCTGACCATCCGAGGCCTCAAAACGCTTCCGCTCCGCATAGCCCAGCACTCGCGTGCCGCGCTCGCCGTCGCGTACTGGCTTGAGAAGGACCCGCGCATCGCCAAGGTGTCGTACCCCGGCCTTGAGTCTCACCCCCAGCACGCCCTCGCCACGAGCCAGCATGAGGGCAACCTGCACGGAGGCATCCTTTCCTTCGAAGTCCGTGGCGGGGCATCGGCCGGCATCGCCCTCATGAACAACGTGCGACTCTGCTCGCTCGCCGAATCACTCGGCAGCGTCGAGACCCTCATTACCCATCCAGTCTCGATGACCCACGGCGACGTGCCCAAGGCCCAGCGCGAGAAGACCGGTATCACCGATGGCCTGGTTCGTCTCTCGGTGGGCCTTGAGGACCCCAACGACATCATCGCCGACCTTGATCAGGCCCTCGCGATCGCCGTTCCCGCCGTGCTGGCCAAGCCGCTGGCCCCGGTTGAAGTCGAGGTGAAGCGCAGGTCGGTTGGCTGGATCTAAGAACCGTTCGTTCCTGCACTTTTGTCCTGGTCGCGCCCTGGTCACCCGCTCGCTCATCCTCGCCTTTTCCGTGGAGCCCCGTCCATGTCCCCTCGCCCCCTCATCGTGCTCAAGTTCGGTTCGTCCATCCTGAAGGACGAGACATTCATACCAGACGCCATTCACGAGATCTACCGCTGGCATCGTGTCGGGTATCGCGTCGTCGCGGTGGTTTCGGCCCTGCACGGCACCACCGATCGCCTGCTCGCCCAAGGCCGGGCGTACAACGCCGACCCTGACGGCTCGGCGCTCGCCGCGCTCGCCGCGACGGGTGAGGCCACGGCCGCGGCGCTCGTGGGCCTGGCGCTCGACCGCGCCGGCCTCTGTGCCCACGTGCTTGACCCCGCCCAGATCGACCTCCGCACCCGCGGCACGCCGCTCGACAGCGAGGCCATCAGCGTGAACGCGCGCGTTATCGAGAGTGCGCTTGACGAGCGCCCGATCGCCGTCATCCCGGGCTTTGTCGGTCGCCTTGATGACGGTCGGCAATCCCTGCTGGGCCGCGGCGGGTCGGACCTTTCGGCCCTGTTCCTGGCAAGAGAGCTTCAAGCCGAGAAGTGCCGCCTCGTGAAAGACGTTGACGGGCTCTACGAGTTTGACCCTGCTCGCCCGGGGCCACCGCCCAAACGCTATCGCACCATCAACTTTGACGATGCCCTCGCCATCGACGGCCGCATCGTGCAGCACAAGTCTGTCAAGTATGCCCGCCAGCACGGCTTCGGCTTTGAGGTCGGCACGCTGCAGAACGACCGGTTCACGCTCGTTCACGCGGGCCCGTCGCGCCTCGAACCCCTCACGCTAGCGCGCCCGCCGCTCCGCGTCGGAGTGCTGGGCCTGGGGGTTGTCGGCCGCGGCGTGGTTGCTGAACTACTCCGCCAGCCTGATCGATTCACCGTCACCGGTATTGCTGTTCGAGATATTCGCCGCCATGCCGAAAGCGGTGTACCAACTAAACTGCTCACGAGCGACCCGTGGACGGTCGTCCATGGCCCCTGCGAAGTCGTGATCGAAGCCCTGAGCGGCGGCGAAACCGCTCGCGTTCTCATCGAAGCGGCCCTCAAAGCCGGCAAGAAAGTCGTCACCGCCAACAAAGCCGCCGTGGCGCAGCTTTCCGCCGCTTGCATCGACCTCGTCGGGACATCGCTCTGGTGCAGCGCCAGTGTGGGCGGCGCTGTGCCCGTGGTTGAAACCGCCTGCCGCATAGCCAAGGACCGCGGCGTGAAGCAGGTTGAAGGCGTGCTCAACGGCACATGCAACTTTGTGCTCGACGCCGTCGCCGATGGAGCAACCTTTGACGAGGCCGTCGCCGCCGCGCAGAAGGCCGGCTTCGCCGAGGCCGATCCATCGGCCGATCTTGATGGCATTGACGCCGCCAACAAACTCATCGTGCTCGCCCGGCTGGCGCTCGGCGTGCACATCTCGCCTGGCGACGTGCTCACCACCGGGATCCGAGGCATCGACGAAGCGGCCACCCGCGAGGCTGCCGACACCAACTGCACGTACCGCCTCGTGGCCCGCGTTCGTCGCGCCGGCAGCGGCGTGGTGGCGACCGTTGAACCAAGACTGCTGCCCAATGACCACCCCTTCGCCCAAGTGAAGCAGGAGCGAAACGCCGCGATCATCTTCCCGTTCGATGGTGAACAAACCATCGTCACCGGGCGCGGCGCTGGGCGCTGGCCCACCACCGAGGCCGTCCTCGGCGATCTCTTTGAGGCCGCCCGACTTCTTTCCCAGCCCGCCAAGGAACCCCTCCGAGCTATCTCCGCCGCGTCATCAACATCAATCGAACCTAAGCCCGCCGTCACAGGAACCAAGTCGTGAGCCACTCCGCAACCACCAACCAGCAGCGTTCGATTCACACCCAGCTCGTGAACTTCGATGCGGCTCCCGGCGATGCCACCCGCCCCAGTGCAACACCAATCTATCAGACCGCCACCTTCGAGCAGGAATCCTGCGACGAGTTCGGCGCTTTCGACTATTCACGCAGCGGCAATCCCACTCGCACCGTGCTCGAGAAACAGATTGCGACCCTCGAAGGCGGCGCGCGTGCGCTGATCTATTCAAGCGGCATGGCGGCCATTTCCAGCGTCCTTGGCCTGCTGAACCCCGGTGACGAACTCGTCGCCGATGCGGACCTCTACGGTGGTACCCACCGGGTCATCAGCCGCATTCTTCGACCCCGCGGGATTTACGTGCGATTCGTTGATGCCACCAACCCGTCGACCCTTCACGACGCCATCACCGCAAATACGAAGTTGGTCTACGTCGAAACGCCTTCGAACCCTCAGCTTCGCATCGTTGACCTGGCTCGGGCCGCTGAAAGCACCCACCGCTTTGGCCGCGCCGGACCAAGGCTGGTCGTCGATGGCACCATGATGTCGCCGTTCCTGCAGCAGCCGCTCGCGCTGGGGGCCGACATCGTGATTCAGTCCGCCACCAAGCATCTGTGCGGCCATGGCGATGTCACAGCCGGCACCGTTACCGTTCGCGATGCCGACCTCGGAGCACAACTCGCGTTCACCCAGAACGCCGAGGGCACGGCGCTCGGTCCCTTCGAGTCGTTCCTGCTGCTTCGCAGCATCAAGACGCTCGGTGTCCGCATAGAGCGTGCGCAGGCGACTGCCCAAAGGATCGCCGTCGCGCTCGCCTCGCGAAAGGAGATCGCTGCCGTGCATTTCCCCGGCCTGCCCGAGCATCGAGGCGCCGCCATCCACGCCGCCCAAGCCCGCGGCCCCGGCAGCGTGTTGAGCGTGCAGACAAGCGACCTTGAAACCGCCCGCCGTCTTTGCAACGCCACCCGCCTCTTCGCCACCACGGTGAGCTTCGGCAGCGTCCATTCATCGATCTCGCGCCCCGCAGGCATGTCGCACGCCAGCGTCCCGGCCGACCAGCGCGCGGTGCCCGAATCGCTCGTGCGAATCTCGGTGGGGCTTGAGGATCCGGCCGAACTCATCGCTGATCTGCTCGCCGCCCTCCACGGATGACCCGACGAGCCGGGGGGCAATCGGTGGCGAAGAAGCGTCGTTCCTACTCTGAAGCATGCGAACCCCAGCTCTTTTGTCCCATTGGGTCACCATGACAAGTTTCACACTCGCATGTCTGCTCTCAATCGCCCCCTCGTTCGGCCTTGCTCAGGCTCCGACCGAGCCACCAGCGGCACCCCCGGTAACGCCCGTCCCTGCCGCGGAGCAGCCCGCCACGCCGGCAACCGCGGAACTGAAGCTCCCGCCCGTCGCCAAGGCACCGCCCCCCGCTGACCCCGTCACGCTCCCCTCGGGTGTGATCATTCAGGACATAGCCCCATCGCCCATCGCCGATGCGGGCATCGTCAAGCAGGGCGACATCATCATCGTTTCGTACACAGGCACCCTCAAAGATACTGGCGCGCCCTTTGACGCCAGTGTCCCGGGTTCGCCGCTCATCCTCCCTCTCACCCGAGCGATCAAAGGTTGGCAGGAGGGTGTGCCCGGAATGAAGATCGGTGCCAAGCGCGCCATCACGGTTCCCGCCGCGCTTGCCTTTGGAGACAAAGGGCTCGCGCCGCGCGTTCCCCCTAAGGCCGATCTGGTGTTTGATATCGAGCTTCTCGATGCGCTCCAGATCATCGACGAGAAAGTTGGCGATGGCGAGATGGTGGAAAAGAACGCGTCGGTGAGCGTCATCTTCCGTGGCATGCTGAAGGCCGACGGCAGCGAGGTCGATTCGTCCAAGGGCAAGCCGTACACGATCTCTCTCAACGAGGTGGTTCTGGGGTGGAAGTACGGCCTGCTGGGCATGAAGGTTGGCGGCAAGCGCAAACTCATCGTGCCTTGGCAGCTTGGGTATGGTGAGACGGGGAACCCGCCGGTGATTCCCGGTCGGGCCAACCTTGTCTTCGAGCTCGAACTGACAGCCGTGGCCAACCCCAAGCCGGTCGCACCTGCCGCCGGCGTCCCCGCCGCTCCCGGAAATGGCGGGAAACCCGCTCCGGCCGAAACTACACCCCCGGCTCAGCCGAAGTAAGGGGTTGGTCCGCCCAGATTCTTCTGACTCCTCCACCGAGAACTGCCGTGCTCATGCTCACCGCCATTGTGGTTGCACTCGCCGCGAACGTGGCCCCGCCGCCCCCGGGGTCAGAATCACCGCCACCGGGCTTTATCTCCCCCCCGGGCGTACCGCAGCCCAAAGCACCCCCGCCGCCCCCGGCCCCCGCCCCCGCGCCAGCGAAGACTCCGCCGCTGCCAGCACCGGTGGTCGTGCCCCCGGTACCGCAGCCCAAGCCGCTCGTGATCCCCAAGCTCGAGCCTTTCCAGCCCGGGCCGCGCGAGCTCGGCGACGGCCTCGTCGTTGAAGACCTTGTGCCGCCGCCCGCACCCGAGGCGGGCCAGCCGCCGCTTCGTCCCATCGGCTTGGCCGACTTTATCATCGCTGCCCACACAGTGAAAATGGCCGATGGCACGCTGGTCGAAGAGGTTACGCGCCAGGCACCCCTTGCCAAGTTCGTGGCGCGTCTTATGCCCGGCTACACGAAGGGCATTGTCGGCCTGGCGCCAGGTGGCAAACGCCGAATCACGATTCCGCCCAATCTCGGCTACGGCGACAAAGCCGTCAAAAAGGTCCCCGCGAGCTCAACCCTCACCATCGAAGTTGAACTCTTGGGCGCGATGTATGTTGACGACACGCTCGAAGGAACCGGCCCTGCTTGCCCAGCGGGAAGCAGCGTCGTAGTCAACACGATCGTCACGCTCCTGCCGTCGGAGCGCGTGGTCCTGCCCCTCAAGATCCCCGCCAATCCGGCGACGCTCAACCTCGGCAAAACCATCGATGCGCTCCGCATCGGCATTCCCGGCATGAAGGTCGGGGGCAAGCGCACCCTCACCGTGCCATGGGAGCTCGCCTTCGGTGATGCGGGCGAACCGCCCACCGTGCCGCCGCGGACTGATGTAATGATTGATATCGAACTGCTCGGCTTCAAAGTGCCGACGCTCCCCAACGGCCGCCCGATCAAGGTCGAAGAGCCGAAGGTCAAGCTCAAGGAAAGCGGCGACCCCAAATAATGCCCGGGTGAAACAGTTGGACCCAGCCGGTTATTCAGCCTGAATTCCTGACGCGGCCTGCTCAACTTTGGGCGGGCCGCTTCCCTTTGGCCCTGGGCGGTTCTATGTTCGCTGCTCGTTTTCGTACTTCTCGGCCGTTTTTGTGAAAGCCCCTTTTATGGCAACCACGCTTCCCTCCGGCGTCATTATCGAAGATCTCACCGTCGGCACCGGCCCCGAGTGCCCCAAGAGTGCCACCGTCAAGGTGCACTACCGCGGCACGCTCATGAACGGCAAAGAGTTCGATTCCAGCTACAACCGCGGCACGCCGATCGACTTCCCCCTTCGCGACCTCATCCAAGGCTGGCAGGAAGGTATCCCGGGCATGAAGGTTGGCGGCAAGCGCAAGCTCACGATTCCCTACCAGATGGGTTACGGCGAGCGCGGCAGCCCGCCGGTCATTCCGCCCAAGGCCGATCTGCTCTTTGAGATCGAACTGCTCGGCGTTCGCTGATCGAACCAACCCCGCCCGCCCCTGCTCACACTCTGAAGATCGCCCCCAGCTTCTTGCCCATCAGCACGCTTGCCCCGACGAGTGTGGTGGTCAGCAGCAGCATGCCCCACACGCCCATGGCGCTGGCGATGTACGGCCCGTCGGCGAGGCGGTTGGCAAACGAGAAGATCGCCTTGGTGATCGGGTAGTGCTGCTCCTGCTGAGCCAGAATGAGCGAATCGCTCACTTCGAGCATGGCGAAGCTAAACGTCAGCAGTCCGCCGGCGATCAGGTTGGCGGCGATCAGCGGCACGATCACGCGGCGCATGGCGGTGAAGCGCGTGGCGCCGAGGTTCATCGCCGCTTCTTCAAGTTGGCCGCTGGTCTGCTCAAGGCCTGAGACGGTGGCGCGCACGATATAAGGCAACCGCCGAATTGCATACGCCACGATCAGCAGCGGCACCGGGTTGGGCGTTGCGCCGACGACGCTCACGACGCCGTCGAGCGGGTCGCCCTTGCCGAAGGGCCACCGCAGACTCATCGCCACGTACCCGAAGGCCATCACCAAGCCGGGCACCGCCAGCGGCAGCATGCACAGGGTATCGAGAACGCCGCGGCCTTTGATGGTGGTGCGCACCAGCAGGTATCCAATGAGCAGGCCGATGAACAGGTCAATCACGGTCGCGCACCCCGCCAGCAGGAGCGAGTTGTTAATCGAGCTGCTCGCCAGATCGCTGCCAAGGGCCTGCTGGAAGTGGGAGGCAGTAAAGGATGTGGGCAGCACGCTCTGGTACCACGAGCCCGGCCGAGCCATGGCCGTGAGCACCACGCCGACGTGCGGCAGCAGCGCCAGTGAAGTGACGAGCGTGAATGCAGCGACCGCAGCAAGGGCGCCGAAACCCGTGAGCGGCGTTTCTCCGCCGGCTCGCGAGGCCTTGGAGTACATCTCATGAGCCCGACCGCCGAAAATGACTTTGCCGACGACGTACACCAAGAGCGCGCTCACCAGCATCACGAACGTGAGGGCATAGGGCTCGGCCGAGCTCTCAACCCCTTTGAGCCCGTTGAAGATCTGCACCGGCGTCACGCGCGAATAATCAAATGCCAGTGGCGTGCCGAGCTCGGTGAAGCTCCAGATGAACACGATCGTGCCGCCCGCGAACAGGCCCGGGCGAATGAGCGGGAGCGTGATCGAGAAGAAGCGCTTCCAGAAGCCAGCCCCGAGGTTTTCTGCTGCCTCGTCAAGGGCCGGGTCGAGGTTGGCGAGCGCCGCCGTGGCATTGAGATAAATGATCGGATACAAGCCCAAGGCCTGCACCAACGCCACCAGCAAAAGCCGTGTCGAAACGATGTGTTCGTCAAACCAGGGGCCGAGCAGTTGTCCTTGGAAGAAATCGAGTTCCGTCCCCAGCAGTGTGTTGAGCGCACCCTCGCGCCCCAGCATGAGCTTGAGGCCGATGGCACCAACAAACGGCGGCAAAATGAGCGGCACCAGCACCACGGCGCCGAATAGCCCTTTGCCGGGGAAGCGGAACTTGGCCGCGAGCACGGCCAATGGGAGCGCGATGAGAATGGAGAGAATCGTGGTACAGGTCGCCACCTTCACCGAGTTGGTCAGGCCCTCGCGCAGCACCGGATCTTCAAAGACCAACTGCAGGTTTGTCAGCGTGAACCCGGTGCCTTTGGCCACGTTCTCGTAGAACGCCCCCCGCAGCATGAGCGCGATCGGGTAGAGCATTCCCAGGCCAAGCAGCGACAGCACCGAGGCCATCAGCAGGTAGTTCACCGAGTTGCGGGGAAGTCGCATAGCGTCTGATCCACGAAAGTCGGGCCGAAGGGGTCGGCCCAGTAAAGGTTGCATTGTTCACCATGTCCGGCGCGCCCGCCCAGCCCTTTCCAAACTGCACGCCGATTGTCCTTGTGGGCGGTCGGAGCGTGCGATTTGGTCGCAACAAGCTGCTTGAGCCGCTTCCCGGTGGCGAGACCGGCGAGCTCATTGTCGATCGCCCCATCGCTGCGCTCCGGGCCGTTTTTGGCCCGCGCGTCGCTCTTGTTGGCCGGTGCGATCCTGTCGTCGCGGCCCGCGCCGACTATGTCATCGCCGATCCACTCGACGACCGTGGCCCGCTGAGCGGAATCGTTACCGCACTCCAAACCGCGCGATGCGACATCTTCGTTCTCGCAGGCGACCTGCCCCTGATCGATTCCGCCACTGTGCGCGCCATCATGGCCGCCAGCCAGTCCGCTCCTTCCGCTCTTGCCGTGCTCGCCCACTCCGGCCAACTTGAACCCTGCATCGGCCTCTACCGGTTGGCCGCCTGTGACGCCCTCGTGGCACGCCTCGAATCCGGCCGTCGCGCCCTGCATGATGCCCTCGACCCCGCGAGCGTTTACCCAGTTCCCGTGACGCCGCGGCGCTGCCTCAACATCAACCACCTGCACGACTTGAGCGCCGTCGCCCCCCTTCCACCCACATAAACGGCACCCCCGGCACAGGGCATTCTTACCCCGAGCATGAAGCCACTCCCCCTACAGGACCGATAGGGTAGAAAACGGAGCTGCGTCATGGACTCCCCTCTCCCGCCGACCCTGTCCTTCAAATCCGCCGCCGACCGCCGCCAGCACCCGCGCTTTGTGCTCCAGGCTGGCTATTCCCCGCTCATCATCCGGCGGATGGATGACGACCGCATCATCGAGGGCACCGCCTACGACATCAGCCGCGGCGGGATGCGGTTTGAGGCTGACGAGATCATCACCCCCGGCTCGCAGGTGGCCGTCCAGATCGATCTGCCCGGTCTGGCTGAGCCCGTCATCGGCTTTATGAACGTGGTCTGGATTGAGGATGAAGAGGACCCCGCGCCGTACAAAATGGCGTCCGTCTTCGCGGGCTTCGCCAGCGAGGAAGATGAATCCCGCCTGTTTGCCGCCCTTGCTGCGGGCCGCTACCGCGCCGCCGCCTGAGCACAATCTGGGCCCTCTCTCGTGCTCGCCGGGCGTTTGTGAGCTAAACCCGCCCTAAACTGCGCCACAATGTTTGTTGATCGTGCGCTTATTAACGTCAAAGCCGGCGATGGCGGGCCGGGCTGTGTCTCTTTCCGTCGTCAGAAATACGAGCCCAAAGGCGGCCCCGAAGGCGGCAACGGCGGCCGCGGCGGTGACGTGATCTTCGAGGCAGACGAGGGCTGTAACACCCTTCTGGACTTCCGTGGCCACCCTGATTGGGCGGCCGAGGGTGGTGGCCCCGGCCTTGGGAAGCAGTGCACCGGCAAAGACGGTCGTGACCTGCTGATTCGCCTCCCGCCCGGCACGCTTGTGTTCAACAGCGAGACCGACGAGCTCATTGTCGACCTGCAGCCCGGCCAGCGATTCATCGTTGCCAAAGGCGGCGATGGCGGCTTCGGCAACGAGCACTACAAGACGGCCAGCAACCGCACGCCAATGTACGCTCATCCCGGCTTCCCGGGGCAAGGCTACTCGCTCAAGCTTGACCTCAAGCTCATCGCCGATGTCGGGCTCGTTGGCCTCCCCAATGCCGGCAAGAGCACGCTCCTCAAAGCCCTTACGCGCGCTTCGCCCAAGATCGCCGATTATCCCTTCACCACGCTCGCCCCGCAGCTTGGCGTCGCCGAACTCGGCCGCGATTCCAAGGAAAAAACCGGAGGCCAGCGCCGAATCGTTGTCGCGGACCTTCCCGGCCTCATCGAGGGCGCATCCAAGGGTGCCGGTCTCGGCCATGATTTCCTCCGCCACATTGAGCGCACCCGCGTGCTCCTGCACCTGATCGACGTCATGCCCCCGGATGGCTCCGACCCGGCCAAAAACTACAAGATGATCCGCAAGGAGATCACCAAGTATTCCGGCGAGCTCGCCGAGCGCGACGAGGTCATCTGCCTCAACAAGATGGACCTGCTCAGTACCGAGAAGGA
>Ga0105048_10002785_pt1 | contig 28532 bp, 29 predicted proteins | sample MAT05_FD_78382 | JGI IMG/M metagenome (GOLD analysis project Ga0105048, IMG submission 78382) | Freshwater microbial communities from Lake Fryxell liftoff mats and glacier meltwater in Antarctica - MAT-05 | ecosystem: Environmental > Aquatic > Freshwater > Ice > Liftoff microbial mat | place...
AGAGAAGAGTAAAAGAGTGTTTGGTATTTCAGTGATGTCTTTCTTAAGTGATCGGTCTGATGTACAGATGAGAGATGTGGTTGTTGGGTCAATTTCACAATAGCCGTTTGCGTTTTCGAAGCGAGCTACGGGGCCGGCTGTTGTGATGGCGACGTGGAGTTTTTGTTGGGGGGTGGAGGTGCCGATGCCTAATCTTCCGTTTGTATTATTCCAAAAAAGTGAAGATGTACCTTGCAAATTATCCACCCATATTGAACTGAAGCGCCCCAAGGGTTCCAGATGCCACTTGGAGAGCAAATGGTTGAAGGAATTTCAACTGCCCTGTCGCATCATCAAATCCCATCACCGTTCCAGAGGCAACTCCAGTGCGTGGGAAGCTATATATAGAATCTAGATCAGATATACGTACACCTGTTGAAGTAGCAATTGAAATACTTGTAACGAAGCCAGGTGATGTGTGTTGAATCGAAGAACCTATTCTAAAATCAGACGAATATGTTGCTTGGGTGGAACCCTGATTGAAGGACCGTATCAACAAGTCACCTGTTGGATTTAAATTGAGATCTGAGCGCATCGAATCAACTGGTCGTGAGCCAACTGCGTAAAACCCACCGTTATTACGAGTTTGTGCGTACGAACGTTCTGTAATTGTATTTGCCATATTAGCAGGACCATTATATTTTTGATAGTACATACCAGGTCCATAGTCTGAGTTGTACAATCGACCAACACGACTACTGCCTCCACCTAAATCTTCAAATGCGTACGAGTCAAAAAAGGGTTCACTTCCTCCACCATAACTTGTCATGCCTGCTCGAGATATTTTAGTGTTTGTCGGATTTGTAGTATACGTGCCTACTAAGTCAATTGGTAGAGAGAATCCAACAGTCAGTGGTACTGTAATATTTTTTACAAATCTATTTTGTATTGTTCTTGAGGCGTCAGTAGTTGTTCCTATCATTCTAAATTCAGAATTATTTGTATCAATTACTGTGTTCTGACTCAATGTGCCACCGAGTCCAATACCCGCTGGATACACTGAAAGGCCATTCGTTGAAGAAGCTGCAGGTACGCCCCATGATAGACTTCCTAAACCATCATTAATCATCACTTGCCCTACACCACCTGAAGTTCGTGGAAACGTATACCCCACATTATTACCTGGCAGAGCAGTAAAGCCATTAGAAAAAGAAAAAGTAATACCGGTATCATGTCTCAATCCTATTGATGCACCAGTTTTAGTAGGTGGGAAAGGGAATGGAGCATCAATAAGAGTGGAATCAATCAATATTCCTTGATTTTCACCACTCCTAAGTCCAGTAGCAAATGCATAGTCCGGATCAAAATCAATAGTTGATCTAGAGTTTGAGGCAAGTGATACTGTGCCCAAAGATGTGAGTCCATCTCTGAAAGTGAAAGTATCGTTTGTAAGTAGCCCATTAGTTCGAACGAGGTTTAATTCTTGAGTATCTAAATCAAGTGTTGTGTTTTTAGAAAGAATTCCCCCTAACCCCACTGTCGTACTCGTACTCGTCGTCGCAAGCGTAAGTCCATTACTTGCAAATAGATTTAAAGGAGTGGAAGATCCTGATCCACTTGGCACCCCACACACAAACGCAGATCCGTTCCATGATAAGAATTCACCAGAAAGACAAATAGATGGGGTTGGAAGTGAGGAGCCTGAGGAAATAATTGTAGGGACGCCCGATGCGCCACCTCCATTCCAGAATGGTTGCTGAATGTTTGCAAATGCTTGAGAGGAGAATGAGGTGCCATTGTTGTTTGTTGAAGAAATTCCAGGAGTACTTACGTCGCCTTTTTCTCCCTTTTGGCCTTGTAGACCCATTTCACCCTTTGGACCAGCTATATATTTAATGACTGTTTCTGGTTGAGTAGCAATTGTCTGAGTGATTGTGTTTTTGCTTAATACTTCTATCTTATTTTCAAGACTTTTTATCTTTTCTGTTAATGCGTCGAGCGCAGAAAAGTCTGGAGTAGTGGTAAGCACTTCTACAGCACGATCAACGACGCAGTTTTGATGTGACGAGCCAACAATTGGCGCAAGGGAGCAGAAGACACGAAATGCGAAAGGAAGAGATGTGGTTGATTGTGCAACAACTAAAATAGGAAATAACAGACTCAAAATAATATAACTTTTTTTAAGCATATTCTTGATCTTAAGTATATCAAAAAAACCTTTAGTACCCTATACCATCTCGGATATACGCACTTTGGCGTTTCAAAATAGCCTCCCTAACTTTTACTTGAGTCTCGAGAATAAGCTCTTTAGCTTCTTCTGGGTGGTATGCGTCTTCAAGTGCAAATTTTCTCATTTCTCCGGCTGTTTGAACGCGAATAGTTCCATACCCAAACATGGTCCCAATAAACCCATTCACTTCAATACTAACGTCTTGGATTTTTTCAAGTTCTAAAGTAGACATCTGTCTATTAAAAAGAGTTTTTTGATCAGCGCTGATTATTTTTCTGTTAGTAAGTACCCATACATCTAAATAGTATTCGGTCCAAAGTAAAAACCCCCATACCCACAATACAATGAGCCACATGCAGTAGAGTGCCCACCCCGCGTCCTTAAAACGTTCGAGTTGCGCCGGCAAGAAAAAGTCAATTAACGCTGGGAAAATAATAGGTAATAGTGCAAGAATAATTATCGGGAAAATATGAACAACAAACAAAATCCAGTGCTTCCGAATATATCGTATTATTGTTTCATCATTTTCTAATGTCATAGTAAAAAAGTAAGAGTTACGCCCACAAGAAAAAATAATCCCACAAAATACAGAATCTGTGCAAAGGATATAATTGGATCTTTCATTCCGTAACGCACCCAGTGATACCACAAAAGAAGAGACGTCACAGCTACACCCACACACACACCCATAAATACCCACATAAGCATTGTTTCTGAAAGATTTGTGACTTGAGTGTAGCGATTCATATTTTTAGGTTAGTATTTCAGCACCATTTTCTGTGATAACAATTGTATGTTCAAAATGTGCACTGTTGCTTTTGTCTTTTGTGTACACACTATAGCCATCTTTTCCATCTGTATACACATCATCAGAGCCACCCGCGATCAACATTGGCTCAACTGTGATTACCATTCCCGGCACGAGCTTTGTTCCTCCTTTCCCCATGTCATAATTTGGCACGTATGGTTCTTCATGCACTTTGTACCCCACACCATGGCCACCTAAGATTGTAGGTGTGCCGTAGCCATATTCATTAAGTACTTTTTCTACAGCCTTACCTATGTCATGTGTTGTTTTTCCTGGACGAGCAGCGTCGATACCCGCAAACATTGCCCGCTTGGTTGCGTCCATAAGTTTTTGATCTTGTTTTGAAATTTTTCCTACCGCGATAGTTCGTGCAGAGTCAGTAATCATTCCTTGATACCCAAAACACGTATCGAGTCCCACGATATCACCCTCCTTAAGTACATACTCATTTGGGACACCGTGCACCACAATACTATTTACAGATGTGCATAGAGTTGCAGGAAATGGAATGTCTGATCCATCTGGCTGGTACCCTTTTAAGACTGGTACACCGCCATATTCTAGCATCATTTTCTCAGCTGCTGTGTCGAGTTCTTTTGTAGTTACCCCCGACTTCACCATTTTTTCGAGCCCATCTAGTATCAAGGAAAGTCTTTTTCCCCCTTCTCGTAAAATTTCTATTTCTTTTTCTGATTTAATCTTTACCATGTTAATTAAATATTCCCATTTTAGAGACAATTTCTGCGTGAACGTTTTCGATTGATTGTTCCCCATTTATATGAAGTAATCTATAACTATCATTTTGCCAATAGTATCTCACCGCAGCAACCACATGCTCTTCGTACCATTTCATACGTTCCTCTATTGCATGCAAACTCTTATCATCTGCCCGGCCTCTATCTTTAAAGCGTGCGATTGAAAATTCTTTTGAAACATCTAAAAAGATTACAAATGGCTTTTCTCTTTTATAGAACCGCATTGCAGAGTCGAGTACTTCTGCTTCATCCAACTTTCGCGGAGTACCATCCAAAATGAGATGTTCATCACCTTTCATTTTTTCTATAAAAAGAGACGACCAGTTCCATACAGCTAGAAATTCTGGTTGAAGCCCACCCTTATCCATAATGTCTTTTGAAAGATTAGACGAGTAGGTGTCGAGCTTAATATAGTCGCGAAAGCGCTCACCTGTTTCAAGATAGAAAATAGGTGTCACGGGAGTTTTTTCTCGAAGTTTTTCTTGAAGTAAGTCTGCTTGAGTTCCCTTTCCACACCCCGACCGACCTATAAATATAATAGTTTGAGTATTCACCTATAAACTATAGCATACAACAAAACCCCGTTTCTACCGGGGTTTTGAATTATCATTGCTACCTAAACGAACCTTTCTGCCAAGAAGATGGTGTTGGGGGAGCAACATTATTTGGTATGTTACAAAGATTAGCTGGTCGTGGATAAGGAGTATTTGCCGGAAGTGCAGCAATACACGCGCGCTGCGTTGCTATTGCTTGCTGCATATTGTTGTACGCAGTAGTATTCCACGTACTCATAATGCTGTATATAGACTGATAAGTAGACTCAAGACCTTTAATTAGGGTCACTGGAGGGCGACTAGCACCGCCAGTACTCGTCCGGTATCCAAACCCACCACCAAGTTCGTCTGGCCGAACCTTACTTTCAACATCGAAAGAGTGTATTGAGCCACCCTCTCCATTGTAGTTACCATCAGCTAAAGAAGCTGTGTACGGTCCACCTGATGCCCCTCCTTCTGTCGCAGACTTAACAAATCCTGCAGTGAAATTTAGGTAGTAGGTTTTATTTTTCTCTAACTGACACGTATATTCTCCGGACCCAATACCAAAGAGTATGCTACCGCCCAATCCAGTCAAAGAACCAACGCACATAGGAACTTTTCCATCACGACCACCATACCCTACTGTAGTTCCATATGCATCGTTCCCCGCTTGCTGAGCCAAGACTGCCGGTGACGTAAAGTCTGCAGGGCACTCACTTACTGAAATAAGCATTCGTCCCCCATTACTTGCCGGGTGAGTACTTGTTGTCAGATCTTGGAAAACAGTCTGCATATTATAATCACTTGTGGTGAATTTATACACGTAAGCCACACCTGGTTCATAAGAACGTCTTCGTCCGAGTGCAGTCTCCTGTGAGGTACCAAAAACCTTCGGTCCTGAAAGATCATACGAGATTTTGTCAAGACCTGCCTGATCTACTCCTGGCATAACAGCACGAGAGAAACTTTCTCGTTGTAACCTCACCTTCCTCGTCTCCCCCGGAATCACTCCTGCATACTGAGCACAGTCGGTGGGAGGCGTAGTAGCAACAGGAGGAGTGGTCGGTGTCGTATTTGTATTCTGGTTGTTGTTAGCAACAGGAGGAGTTGTACCTGTATTCTTCTGATCTGCAATGAGTACTTTAGCTGTTTGTGCAGCAGAAGCAGTTACTCGTTGAGTACTCGCAGTACCTACTCTGACTGAAGTGATCTTTACAGTAAGAGACTTGTCTGCCTCAGTTGCAGTACGAACGGTCCGGACAGAAAGGGATTTTTCACTTACACCACCTTTGTAGAAGGTAATGCAGGTATTCCTTGGTCTAACATAGTCACGACTTGTAGTACCCCTGTCTGGAGTCACATTTGCACAAACTCTAGTTGTTTTTTGTACAGGTGCTGTGGCTTTAATTTTTACTGATGCAGTAGATCCTTCTCTTGTTTGAAGGGTTTGGTTTGTGATGATGAATGAGGATGAGGTTTGAGCGGAGGCGATAGCGGCTTGCTGGTTGTTGTTGGGGAAAGGAAGAAGAAATGAACCTACAATAACAAATGCGCAAATACCAAGGATAGCAAAAGGGAGAGTTTTATTCATAAGAACAAGTAAATTTTTTAAATAATTTTTATACTCTTCAAGTGTATCACACATATCATAGGAATATATACCTGTTCAAAATAACCCCCTTTGTGGGGGGGTTATTTCGACTTGTACATAAACTACATGTACTCTTTAAGCGAGAGCTGCGCGTCAACCTTTTTAATGAGGTCGATAACTACAGATACCACAATAAGAAGCGCTGTTCCTCCAATAGCAAGTGATTGATTCCCTGTAATCCCCGTTAAGATAACAGGGAGCACAGCGATAATCGCAAAGAAAAGTGCACCAACAAACGTTACTCTACTTACCACATCTCCAATATATTCAGTTGTTGGTTTTCCTGGACGAATACCTGGAATAAAACCACCACTTTTTTGTAAATTTTCTGAAACTTTTTCTGGTTCAAATATAATTCCTGTGTAGAAGAATGTCGCAAAAAACACAAGAAGGAAATATATAGATCCGTAGAGCCAGTAATTTTGGAAGAATGCTGTAATACCACTAGAAATACTTGCAAGTATCACATTTGATGACGTTGCAAATACTTGCGCAAGTAATTGTGGGAATAGAAAGAGTGAGAGTGCGAAAATGATTGGCATCACTCCAGCAAGCGTCACTCTAATAGGAAGGTACGTCGCCGTACTTCCGTAGGATGCCCCACCTCGGGCCTGACGCGCATACTGCACAGCGATTGGACGTTCTGCTTCTGTGAAGTAAACAACTCCAAATACAGTTACAAGTCCAAGACCGATGAAGGTAACAAGTAATGGTACCTGTGATGCATCAAACGAGAAAAAGTACTGCGCAATTGTTTGAGGAAAAGTTGAAACAATACCAGCAAAAATAATAATTGAGACACCATTTCCAAAACCACGCTCACTTACCATTTCACCTATCCACATAAGAACGTAGGTACCCGAAGTAATAACAATGAGAGCAAGTGTAAGATCAAAACCTGAAAGTGGATCGATAACTCCTTGTTGTGTCAAAATCGCAATAAGACTAAATCCTTGAATAAGTGCGAGCGGAAATGTTGCCAGCCGACTCCACTGTGTAATTTTTCTTTTTCCTTCTTCTCCCCCTTCCTGTTGAAGCTCCTTAAGCTTCGGTATAAGAACTGTAGAAAGTTGAAAAATGATTGATGCTGTAATATACGGCCCAACACCAAGCATCACCAAAGAGAGTGTTGAAAGTCCACTACCTGAGAGAATATTAAGGAGTCCGAAAAATTGATTTTCTAGAAACTGCTCGATTTGAAACGTATCAACTCCCGGCATCGGGATTGCTGCAAGCACACGAAAGACAACAAGTGCTCCAATCACAAAGAAAAGTCTTCCTCGAAGGATAGGGTCCGTGAACAAGAATTTTAATTTTGCAAACATAGTTTATTGTACATTACCACCAGTTTTCTCAATCGCTTCTTTTGCAGATTTTGAAACCGGAATACCTTTCACGGTTACTTTTTTTGTGAGTGTTCCAGTGCCAAGAATCTTGATGTTTGGAATCTTTCCTTTATGTTTTGAAACAATTCCTATTTCAATAAGAGAGTTTCGGGTAATTTCTGCACCATTTAATACAACTGCATCAATTTGAGTAAGTGTAACAATCACGGGTTTCACTTGAATAGACTTGAAGGTGTTCATTCCACGACCTCGAAGCTTCGGAAGCTTTTTTATTGCATCACGAAGTGCTGGCCGACGCTTATTACCTGCACGAGCTGTTTGACCTTTTCCACCACGACCTGACGTTTTTCCACGTTTTCCACCACGACCAACCTGCCCTTTGGCTTTGTTTGGATGATCACGTTTTAAGATATTTTTTTCCATACTATATTTATTCTACTCCTTCTACCTTTAATTCTACCTTACGCACAGGTGCTTCACCATGTTTGTACGCAATTTGAGAGAGAGCTGCAATTGCCGCCTTTGCATTGTTGATTTTGTTTTTGGTTCCAGACTGATACTTTGCAGTAACATCTTTAACCCCAGCAAATGCAAGTACAACACGCGCAGAACTTCCCGCAATAAGACCTCGACCTTTGTTTGGCATCATAGTAAGTGACGCGCTACCAAATTTTGCAGAGAGATCGTGTCGAATTGATTTTGTCTTTGTGAGACGGAGAGTCAGCATGTTCTTGCGAGCATCTTTGAATGCTTTTTCAATCGCAAGAGATGTATCTGTTGCTTTTCCCATACCAAATCCTACGCGACCATTTCGGTCACCGGCTACGAGCGCTACTGAGAAACTAAATCGACGTCCTCCAGCAACTACACGGGTTACACGACGAATATCAATCATTTTTTGTTCAAATTCAGAAGGGCGACGTTCTTGAAAACGACCACCTGGTCTTCCACCCCCTTGTCCTGGTCGGCCGCCTGGACGAAATCCGCCACGTGCACCACCTGGTCCACCCGCTCCTTGTTGACCTGGAACACCAACTCCTTGACCTGCTCCACCTGGACGACGAGCACCACCTGAGAATCCACCACGTCGAAATGGAGGACGTGTACCACCTGGTCCACCTGGACGTGGAGCTCCTCTAAAACCACCACTCATTGGAGGACGTGGACTAAAAGTCCGTGTGCCACCCTGAGTTCCTGTCTGGACTACTTGCGGTTTTGGTGCCGCTACCGCATCTGTTGTTTGTGTTTTTTGTTCATCCATAAAATTAGAATTCTAAGCCTCCTTCTCGAGCACCATCAGCAAGTGCTTGTACACGACCTTTGTACAAAAATCCCCCTCGATCAAATACCACTTTCGTAATTTTTGCCTTTATTGCTGCTTCTGCAACAAGCTTTCCTACGGCTTTCGCTTTTTCTACTTTTGTTCCTTTTTCTACCGCAACATCTGATGCTGAAGCTAGAGTCATACCTGTTGCATCATTAATAACCTGTGCGTAAATAAACTTATTAGAACGAAAAACAGAAAGTCGCGGACGAGCTTCAGTACCTACGATTTCTGTTCGAATTCGTGCGTGTCGTCGTGCTCGTTTAAGGTCTTTTTTCTTTGTTTCTTTCATATACTATGCTGTTTTCTTACCCTGCTTACGTAAGATAGTTTCGGTACTATATCGAATACCCTTTCCTTTGTACGGTTCTGGTTTCTTGTGGCCTCGAACTTTGTTTGCAAAGAGTCCGACTACTTCTTTGTTTGATCCTACAATCATAAGTGATTGCTTTTCAGCAGTCACCGTAAGACCTTCTGGAATACTCATAACAACTGGGTGTGAGAATCCAAGTGCCATATGAAGTTCTTTTCCTTTTACTTCCCATTTAAATCCAACACCTTCTACAAGAAGCTTTTTTTCAAATGGCGTTACAACACCTTGGAGCATAGCTTTTATTTCAGATGCGTACGTTCCCCACAATGACTTTGCAAACTTGTCATTACGGCGAGGCATAAAAGTGATTGTGTTCCCTTCTTGTTTAATTTCAACCGCATCAATCACGGGTCGCGCTAGTTCTGCTTTTGGACCTTTTACTGTAACAGCACTTGGAGTGATTGTTACTGTAACGCCGGCAGGGATTTCGAGAATTTGTTTTCCTACTCTACTCATATATTTTTATTACCAAATTCTAAATAAGACTTCGCCGCCGACCATTTCTTTCTTGGCTTCAAGGTCACTCATAACACCTTTTGGTGTTGTGAGAACTGTTATACCTTTGCCATATTTGTACGGACGAAGTTTTTTAACTGAAGAGTATACACGTTGTGAAAGGTGCGATACTCGTTCAATGTTATTAATACGAGCTTCTTTCATGTCTTTATCTGTATAAAGAACATTCACTCTAATACACGGATGGTTTTTGACCTCCGCTTTTTCTACACCTGCTACATACCCTTCTTTCTGGAGTGTCTTTGCGATTGCAAGTTTCACTTTTGAAAACGGCACGATGATGTACTCTTTTCGAGCACGTCCTGCAAGTTTTAGTTGATTTAAGAAATTACTAATTTGATCCATATGCGATTACCATGATGACTTTTTGATACCTGGGATCATTCCTTCATTCGCGAGATCGCGGAAGCAATGTCTGCAGAGACCAAACGCACGCATATACCCTCGTTTACGACCGCACTTAAAGCAGCGATTAACTGCCCGTACAGCAAACTTAGGTTTCTTGTTGGCACGCGCAATAACTGACGTTTTTGCCATAGAAACTATGTGTATTTAATTTTATAAACAAATCCTATATCACATCTTACTTATGTATACCCCCTAGAAACTAAGAAATAGACATATGTATACGGATAGCAATCTGTAGCGAAACAATACCATATGGGTATAAAAAACACAACGAAGAAGAACCTTGTCAAGAAGGTTAACAGATTGTATTATTTTTTGACCACCAATAATTCCAGTGTTTTCATAAATTATACACAGACAAAAACACCCAGGTAATACCTGGGTGTTTTTGTAAAAATAGATTTTTTATTTTTTATGTTCAGCGATCTGAGAGGCAATGTTTGAAGGAACAACATCGTACTGTGCAAATTCCATAGTAAAGTTTCCACGCCCCTCTGTCATAGACCTGAGTGATGTAGCATAACCAAACATTTCTGAGAGCGGCACTGTTGCTTTGATGGCCTTATTCAAACCTCGATCTTCAACACCTTCGATCTGTCCTCGTTTTGAAGAAAGACTTCCTGTAATATCACCGTAAAACTTATCAGGAATAACAACTTCTACTCGCATCATTGGTTCAAGAATTACTGGTTTCGCACGACGCGCAGCTTCTTTAAAAGCCTCAATAGCGGCAAGTTTAAACGCAATTTCTGATGAGTCGACTTCGTGAAATGATCCATCGTAAAGTTCAACTGAAACATCAGTCATTTTGTATCCAGCAGACACACCACGGTCCATAGCTTCTTTGAATCCTTTTTCCACAGCGGGGATAAATTCCTGTGGAATCGCACCACCTTTAATATTGTTAATAAATTCAAATCCAGCGCTTCGTTTTACATTTTTTGGAAGATCTTCTTCTTTTACCGTTCTGTCGAGCGGCTTCATACGAATACGCACGTGACCATATTGACCACGTCCACCTGACTGCTTCACATGCTTACCCTCTGCTTCAGATGAACCCTGGATTGTTTCTTTGTAAGCAACCTGTGGTTTGCCTGTATTTGCATCAACATTAAATTCTCGCTTCATTCGGTCGACGATAATGTCGAGGTGAAGCTCCCCCATACCTGCAATAATAGTTTCTAGTGTTTCTGGATCAGACATCACACGAAGTGTTGGGTCTTCTGTTGTAAGTCGAGAAAGTGCCATACCCATTTTCTCTTGGTCAGCTTTTGTTTTTGGCTCAATACGCATTGAGATTACTGGTTCAGGAATAACGATCTTTTCAAGAACAATAGGATGATCTTCATTACAAAGCGTGTCTGAAGTAATAGTATCTTTAAGACCAATTACTGCACCAATTTCTCCAGCGTGCAATTGTTTTACTTCTTCACGTTTATCAGCCTGCATAAGTACAATACGTCCTACTCGTTCTTTTTTGTCTTTGGTTGCATTGTATACGTAACTTCCTGACTCAAGAATACCCGAGTACACACGAACGAATGTTAACTGTCCTACAAAAGGATCTGATTGGAGTTTGAAAGCAAGTGCGGCAAGAGGAGCATTGTCAGACACTTCACTTTCCATTGCTTCACTTGTTACTGGATTAATTCCTTTTGGTTTTGGAATATCTAGCGGTGAAGGAAGGTAGTCTACTACCGCATCGAGCACAAGTTGTACACCTTTGTTTTTGAGAGATGAACCACAAAGTACTGGGAAGAATTCGTTTGCAATAACCGCCCTACGTGTTGCTGCTTTTAATTCTTCAACAGTAAACGACTTCCCATCAAGGTATGCCGTCATCATAGCTTCATCATTTTCAACAATTCGCTCAATCATTTCTCCACGAAGTTTTGTTGCAACTTCAAGATGGTCCGCAGGAATTTCCATTTCTACAATCTGTTTACCCATTTCTCCTTCAAACCTGTATGCCTTCATTTTTACAAGGTCAATGATTGCAGAAAAATTTTCTTCAGTTCCAATCGGAATTTGCATTCGCACCGCTTTCTTTGTGAGACGCTCGAGAATACTATTGTATGACTTTTCAAATGAAGCACCCATTCTGTCGAGCTTGTTTATATAACACACACGAGGAACATTCCCCTCATCTGCATAGCGCCAGTTTGTTTCTGATTGTGGCTCTACACCAGCAACACCGTCAAATACCACCACTGCACCGTCGAGTACACGAAGTGATCGCTTTACCTCGATAGTAAAGTCGATGTGTCCTGGAGTATCGATTACATTGAAACGAACTTTTTTACTCACATCCTTTTCAGACATGTAGGTAGGATTCCAAAAACATGTAATAGCAGCGGCAGTAATAGTAATACCTCGCTCTCGCTCTTGTACCATCCAGTCCGTTGTTGTTTCGCCATCATGAACCTCACCAATCTTGTGTGATTGGCCAGTGTAATAGAGTACGCGCTCAGACGTTGTTGTCTTTCCGGCGTCAATGTGCGCAATAATACCGAAATTGCGTACTTTGTCTAGGGGATATTCTCTTGCTTCCATAATATTTTGTGTGTTTGATAAAAACAAAGCTCTCAATAGAGAGCTTGCTTAATAGGGACCAGTATACAATAAAGGCACCTAAACGGCAATAAATACGTATAATCAAAAATCCCTTCTAAGATAGAAGAGATTTTGACTTATAACAATTTATTTATTAGCTCTCTGCCACTTCTCTACCAGAGTAAGGAGCGGCGATGCAACAAATATTGAAGAGTATGTTCCTACAATCATTCCCGTTACCAAAGTGAGCGAGAACCATTTTGTAGGTTCTGGTCCAAAGAAAAAGAGAGCGAGGAGGACAACAATCACCGTGAGTGATGTATTAATCGAACGTACAAAACTCTGCGAGAGACTTATTCCAACCACTTCTTCAAAACTCTGCGAGATTTTCTTTTTTAGATTTTCTCGAATTCGGTCAAAGATAACAATAGTGTCTGAAATAGAAATACCCAAAATAGTAAGTAACGCGACGACAAAGAGAGTGTCTACTTCTGCGCCAAATGCATATCCAAGATATGCATAGAGCCCGGCCGGGATAATAATGTCATGTAAGAGTGTGACAATAGAAACAAGACCGTACTTCCATGAAGCTACTGGTTTTGACACTCCACGAAACGCAAGTGTAATAAAAATTATAATCGCAAGTGACACGAGGATCACAGCGAGAATTGATTTTGTCGTGAGTTCTTTGCTGATTGACGGACCAATCGCGCTAAAGCTTTTTTCTGTGTACGGGAAAGCTCCATTCACACTCAATATCTGAGCAAGTACAGGTCGATCTGCCTCCTCAAGTGTTCTGGTTTTTACAATTAATTCTTTCTCACCAGAAACCTGGACAGACACTTCTCCAAGGCCAATATTTTTTGCCTCATTTCTGATCTGCTCTACTTCTGGCACTACGCCTGTATATTGTGCTGTCACAATTGCCCCCCCTTTAAATTCAATTCCTGGTTTTAATCCAAATGTAAACACAGCTACAAGCGATCCAAGCACAAGGAGTGCTGAAAAAGTGAGGAAGAAAATTTTATTTTTAATGATAAACATATTATTTTATTTACCGCTGTTAAAGCCATTAGAGAACAAGAACCGTGCAAAGCGGCCATTTTGTTTTCCCGCTACCGAAATAAGGAAAAGACGTGTAATAACGATTGCTGTAAAAAGACTCACAAGAACTCCCATACCAAGTGTGAGCGCAAATCCTTTGACAACCGAAGATCCCAGCCAGAATAGAATTGAGGCCGAAATAAGGGACGCAGTGTTTGAATCTCGAATTGAAGACCATGCACGTGTAATACCGAGAGAAACCGCTTCCTTAATAGTCTTTCCAGCACGCATCTCTTCTTTCATTCGTTCAAAAATAAGAACATTTGCATCTACCGCAAGACCCATTGAAATAATAAACCCCGCAATACCTGCTGCAGTAATTACCACAGGGATGAGTTTAAAGAACGCAAGCATGATTGCAACGTATGCAGAAAGTGCAATAACCGCAAGTACTCCCGGAAGTCGGTACCAAAAAATAAGAAAGATTACAATAAGAAGGAATCCATACGCAGCAGCCTTCACGCCTTTTTCTACAGAGTCGGCACCAAGAGTTGCGCCCACTACCTGAGAACCAATGAGTGTCACTTTGAGTGGTAACGCACCCGAATTAAGTCGTCCTACAAGATTGCGAGCTTCTTGCGGAGTAAAATCTCCTGTAATAACTGCTTGTCCTCCTGTAATCTTTTGCTGAACAGTAGGAATAGAGAGCGGTGAACCATCGAGGAAAATCGCAACAGGTTTACCGATATTCGCACCGGTAATTTCTTCAAAGAGTTTTGCACCTTCTTCGTTGAACTGAAGTGAAATTACTGGTTTACGTGTTGTTTGGTCAAACTGCAAACTTGCTTTTGAAAGCTGTCCCCCACCAAGCTTTGTTGTAATGTATGGATCAACAAGATCTTCTTGCGATTCAGGAGTTACATTTATATTAACAACACCGTCTGCCCCAACAGTTGCTGTCGACTCGAGTGCTGCACGTGCCTCAAGAATTTTCTGATTCTTGGCAACAATAGCTTCGTAGTCAGGACTGAGGGTTTTGAATTCAAGGAGTGGTGTTTCTCCAATTGTTTTTGCCGCCTCATCAAGATTAGTAACACCCGGAAGTTCAACCACCAAACGATACTCACCACCAGTGAAAGATTTTTCTGTTGTTACAACAGGTTCAGACACACCAAGAATATTAATACGTCGTTCAATCACATCACGTAGCGATGCCATCGCAGCACCAATCTCAGATGGTTCTGTTTTTGAAACATCAGCACTAAATACAAGTCGTGAGCCGCCCGCAAGGTCAAGACCCAAACGAAACGGATACTCAGCCCGAAGACTCGCAACTGTTGATGTTGGGTAGATTAATTTTACGTTTTGGTTGCCATCAATAAATGAAGCAAACTTTGGCTCACTTCCCACCACAAACCAGCCGATACCGAGCGCGGCAACGACAAGTAAGATACTACCTATTTTTGATTTCCACATACCCACTATCCTAGCGCATAGAACCCTTTTTTCAAAGGGGTGTCAAAAACAAAAAACCACTCAAGGAGAGTAGTTTTTTGTTTTTTTAGATTACAGAGATTACTTAATTTCGTATGTAATAGTTACTGACGATGAGATCTTAGAGTCGCCAATTGGAAGTACTGACGGTGCAGCAGAGCCTAATTCCATAGAATCCATCGCTTTCATAGCCATGTATGGCATATATCCTCGATCACCTCCTTCTGTGAAAGATACAACTCGGACAATTTCTACCCCAAGCTGCTTAGCAAGCACATCTCCCTTTGCACGAGCTTTTTCTATAGCTTCTTTTCGAGCTTGTGCTTGAATCACTTCAAGCTCTTCATCTTGGAAGCCGAGGTTTGGACCGTCAACTTGTGTTACTCCAGCATCACGAAGTGCGTCAATAACAGAACTTAATTTTTCACTTTCTCGAACTTTAATAGTTACCATTTGGTATGCATCGTAACCTACAACTTTCGGAGTATTATTTGGACAATACCCACCATTACACGGAGTAGCTCCGTAATCGTACTTTTCGTTACGATTGATAGATGTTGTCGTGATGTCTTTTTCTACAATACCAATTGCCTTTATTGCTGCAATTGCTTTTGCTACAACCTGGTTTCGCATATCTTCAGCCTCCTTTGCTGTTTTTGCATCGTTACGCTGAGTAAATGTAATAGTTCCGCCTGTTGGCTTTGCATCTACTGACGCTTCAGCACTTACCGAAATAATGTTTGTTGCATTAAGCCCAGCACCAATAAATCGCCATCCTTTTCCAAGTGAAACCATAGCAACTATGGCAAGCACAATAAGTGCCACCATCAGCCATCCTCCCATCTTAAAGAAAAATTGTTTTTGTTGTTCCATATGATATTAGTATACGCTTAATGTAACGATTAGATAGGTAGAGGTGTGACTCACTACATAAAAACCCTCGCTTTTGCAAGCGAGGGTCAAAGTGTCAAAGACCTGTTTTTAATGACCTGAGACCTTGCGGCGCACCGCCAAAATCCGATGGCGACTATCCATATCGCCGCTCCGGCGGGCGAGGCACAAGTACCGCTCCCTGCCGTCAAACCACAATCTCGGCATGCCCCGAAAGAAATTAATGACACACTCGGAACCGAGCGCGATGATGGTGTACTTACGTTGCTCGTTGGATTATTTCTTCCCAAAAGCAACTAAGTGTAAAAGTCTTGCAAGGCTTTTGTCAATTGCTAAATGTTTTTCTTGTACATACGCTCTTTGGCATATTGTTCACTACCCTGCATATTTGTTGGCACTTTTTTACCCGGATTGAAAATATTTTTGGGGTCAAAAAAATGCTTAATATCAGCAAACAATTCTACTAATTCCTTTCCGTATTGCTTTTCTAAATAATGTGTTTTAAGTAAACCATCATTGTGATCGACACTTATAGAGCCACCGAGCTCAATAACAAGATCATACACTCGGTGAGAAAGTTCAAAAATCATGTCAGGAGTTTTATCGTCAGAAAAGTCGACAAGTGGAATAAGGCGAATGCTGCCATCACCAATGTGTCCCGCATACGTATATGTTAATGAATACGTGTCTAGAATTGGCTGCAACCGAGTGAGAAACTCTCCGTAACGATTTATAGGTACGATAGTGTCTTCAATACATGGAGCGACGCGGTTCTGTGCACTTTTTAAATCCATAAGCATCTTAAAGCTCGCGCGACGAATAACAAAGAATGCATCAAGTGTTTCTTTGTTTTCTGGAATATACGGCGTAATGTTGTGTATACGAAGCGCCTCTACAATTTCCTGCTGCTTCATCCGAGTTGCTTCGTCGGTATCTTCTGCAACTTGAATGAATACAGTGATAATTGCGTTGTCAGAAACAGTTGCAACAAGCGCAGCTTCTTTTGGATAATATGTTTTTGCAAGTGCATAGGTGTGCATGTCGTATGTTTCAACACTTTCTGGATTGCACACTTTAAGTGCAGGCAATAACTCCCCCAACACTTTTACATCAGTAAGCGCGCATGCAACCAAACGACGATGATGGGGAATCTCGGTAAGTGCGAGCGTTACACTTGTTACAATTCCAAGTGTTCCCTGAGCTGCCACAAAAAGTCTCGCTAGATTGTAGGTGTTCTTTTTTTGATTGTATATCTTCCAAAGCTGGTAACCTGCAGCATTTTTTGTAACCTTTGGAACTTTTGTATTAAAAATATATTCATAATGATCTAAAACATGTGCGACTTTTCTGTAGAGTTCACCTTCTCTGTTTTGCAGCTGTTGTTTTTCAAACCATTCTTCCTTTGTAAGTTCTTTGCAGGTGTACACACTACCATCTGAAAGGACAACATCTAAACTCTTTACCCAGTCTATGGTTGCCCCATAGCGCACCGAAAGCTCACCTGAAGCATTGTTTCCTATCATTCCACCAATTGCACAAAAATCTTTGGAGGATGTATACGGCGGGAACATGAGACCATGTGGAGTACATACAGCTTCTACGTCTTTGTACTTCGCACCACTTTCTACAGTGATTGTTTTGTGTTTTATGTCGAGCGCCGTCACGGTACCCATGTACCTTGTGACGTCAAGAATAATACCTTCATTGAGTGGCCCACCGGACATACACGTTCCAGCTGCACGAACAGTGAGAGACGTTTTTTTCTTTTGTTCGGAAACAAGCTTCGTTATTCTTGAAATATCAAGAGATGATTTTGGAAAAATAATTCCCTCAGGCTTGACAGAAAAAATACTTGCATCAGTGCTGTATGCTTCGCATACTTTTTTTGAGTCGTCATACTCAAATGAAGAAAAATGATCATTCATATATACAGTGTATCAAATTTTAATGACGACTGAGACTATACTTTTGAAATATCGTTAAATATAACAATATTCCACACCTTTTTGCCTAAGAAAATATTCCAGGGATTATATGTTACAAATGTAATTCCTGCATTGTTAACCACCGTGAGATACGTGAGCGTTGCATGTACAAGTGGGGTGAGTTTTGTTCCGTATGTAATGTGCGCAAGGATCATTTTCAAAAAAATACCATGTGTTACACAAGTTATTGTTTTGTGAGGTCGAAAAGCAACATAACGAAGCAGTTTCTTTGCTCGTTTTTGCAAGTCAGCAAAATTTTCTTCATCAGAATATCGAAACTTCGAATCATGATTTGCAAGATCAATTTGATTGACAATTTTCTCTACCTCAATATCATCATATTTCTTACCTAAAATCTCAGTTGGATTACGTCGTTCGGCAAGTAATTTTGTATACGTAAACGAAACATGGACATATTCATTTATAAGACCGGCCGTCTCAATTGTACGCTCGTACGGACTTACGTACATATGCTCAATATGCATTTTTGAAAGACGTACACCCGTAGCCTTTGCTTGTTCTTTTCCATCTTCAGTGAGTCCTCCTTTATTATCTTGTCGAATATGGGCAGCATTTAAAATTGTTTCTCCGTGACGAACAAAGTATATATGTTTTGGCGATAAAATTTTCCATAAGAAGATAATGCTACAAAAGAAAATGATTACAAGTACAAGTCCAATATTTTCATTTTGAAGAAACAAAACAGTCATACATTAATATGGTTTTTTGTTAGGTATGTTTCCTGCCGGACCATATCGACACACAAAAATTTTACCTTCTTCGCCGCCTTCAGAACACGTTGTTATTCCGCAACCTATCTCTGTAGTTTCATTCCAAACAACTTGTGTGTAGTGCCCACACATAGCGCCAGGTGCACACGTATTTGTATTGTGGGTATAGCTTTGTTTTTCGAGAATCCAATCACTCACCATTTCTGACACACTCCACACTCCATAACTATATCCAGCCCAAATATTTTCTCCTTTTCCATTGCGTACAGATACACTTGCATGACTCGGAACACATGTCTTTGAGAGAGAGTCAGCCCACTTTTGTGCTTGCAAAGCGAGAGTCGGTGACCATCCAAGAGAAATAACTCCCACAATATTCCGTTCATTATTGTGACTTAAGAGAATAGTTTGCTTATCCGAAGGAGAAAGACCAGTGATTATTTGTAATTTTTCTAGCTGAACCGCATCTTTAACTACCACATTTTCTTCTTTTTTTAAAACTTCTTGAGACACTGCATCAGACACAAGAGCAACTTTTTCTTCTTTCTTTATCTCAGGTTGAGATTTTTCTTGTATACCTATCTCTGAATCAAGAGCGTTTCCAATAGAAAGAACTTCTTCTTGTACATCAGTGTTGTATTGTTTCGAAACAAAGAATACGCTAACAAACAGAAGTGTTATGAGTACTAGGAAGATACTTACTAAAATTATTTTTCTCATACTTTATTCTCGCACGTCAAACATAGAAGGTACAATTTCTTTTCCTAGTAGTGCGTCGCTTATCTTTTTTGCCCCACATAATGAAGGTAATATACCTATTCCGTTGCAACCAAGATTATAAAGAAGTTCCTTGTGACTTGGATCTGGACCAATCATACGTATATAGTTTTTTGTATACCCCATAAGTCCATGCCATGTAAATGTATACTCGGGGACATTTCCTTGTGCATGTTTATACGTTGTTCGTAAAAAAGCATCAAGTTCTTCTATGGCACGTTCTGGATATTCGTCATTCGCATTATACTGCGCTTCATTAAACAAGGGAATGGTCGGGCCACCAACACACACCAAGCTTTGTGTTGTGCCAGATTTAATTTCAAATGATCGACGTGTTAAATAATTGTACTCCTGCTCTGCGCTAGGCACATCACTATGAAGATAACTAATCGCGGCTGGCAAACGAACAGAGTCTTCTACATACCCAGACATATATGCTACTTGTCCATATACACGTGCATGAAACTTTCTGTTAAGCTCTAACCCTTCTTCTGTAAAAATAGAGAAGCTTTCAAAACCATTTGTGCAAAGTATTATCTTTTCAGTACTTATCGTATGTGTCTCAGTGTCAACAAGAACGCTTTTATTTTTAAGTACTATCTTGGAAACATTAGTATTTTCAAAAAGAGTGAGCCGGTCATTGTATTTTTGCTGCAAATACGAAGCTATTTCTTGTACAAAAAGAGCACTATTCATGGCGCCTTTTGGAAACGACAAACTTGCAACAAATTCTTTATTTTCAGTTTCTAAAAAATCGAGTATTTCTGCGTGCGGTACATATTGATATAGACCAGTGTAATCAGTAAGTACTTCTTGATACACATCACTGAGTTCGGTTGCTACTCGCATTGTTTCTCTGCTGAGGCCACCCTCTATTCGTAAACGTATATCTTCAAGATATGAACTCAATTGCTCTTTGGTAGAAATACCCATATGTCCCTCAAAACGAGATAGTGGCAAACTAAGTGACGCATCTGTATACATCTCGTCCAAAAGTTGCCATGCGTTTTCTACATCTCTCTGTCCCCGAGTTGCCATTTCTAAACCAAACTCTCGGACTAAATCCTTGAATGGTCTTTCAAAATAACTAACTATTTGTCCTGCATTATGTCCCGTTGCACCATGACCTATTTTTGCACGGTCACACAATGTAACATTTTTATCTGTATATTTAAGAATAAAAAAAGCAGTCGCAATTCCAGCAATTCCACCACCAACGATAACAATATCTGTTTTTATATCCTGTGTTATTTTTTGCGTTGGTCTTTCTTTGTTGAGCTGATAAATCCAAGGCGAGGAATTTTCCCGCATAGATTTTACTGTGCGTCTTTACCGAGAATAATAAGAATATCAGCTTTTGTTTCCGCTTCACCCTCTGGAAGAGTTTCTTGTATACTTCCTTTTAAAACACTTGCCACATCAGGAAGTGCAAACCCTTCTTTGTTTACAATAATAGTATTTTCGTATGAGTCCTTTGCAGCATTACCGGTCTTAGAAACACTCAGTTGCGGAAATACACCGAATTTTGTTTTAATAGTTCCCGCAAGTCCCACTTTCCCACTTCCATTTCTAATTTCAACAGTAAGGGTTCTTGACTCCACAATTGGGCCAGCTTGTGTTCCAGTCGTAGTGGAAGTGTTTGAAGCAACAACTGACGGAATATTCTCGGCATTTTCTTGAATACCACTTGGTGCACTAATATTTACAATTTTATTTTGTGATGGCCGAAAGAGAACAAGTTTTGTAGGGAAAATAAGAAGCTGATCGCCATTTTGTGCATCTTTAAAAAACTGACTCACCTTCATCAATTGCTCTGCATCTTGCACAGCAGCAACTTGTACCTGACTCACATCGAGTGGCTCAGGAAGCACAACATGTTTACCAACGACTTCCACTAGCTTTGCGACTTGTGTTGCATCAAGTTCTGAAATACCTTGCATTGAGCGATTCTGCACGTACCAGTATCCACCTACTAGAATAAAGATAAACACAACGAGAAAAATTCCATATGTTCGAAGAAATGCTTTCATAGATACGGTTAGTATACAAAATTATGCAAAATATAGAAAGAGGCCTATACATAGACCAAGAATAATCCGGTACCAAGCAAATGGAGTAAATCCATAACGACTGACAAGTACTAGTACAAAACGAATCGATATGAGGGCAACAAGAAACGCGGTAAAAAAACCAACAACAAAAGATACTGAAGGAATTTCACTTAAAATAAGATCTGACTTTAGTACATCATATGCAGTTGCTGAAAGCATAGTTGGAACTGCAAGCATGAAAGTAAATGACGTTAATGCTTGTCGTGGTAATTTTGCAAAAAGCCCTGCAACAATCATTGCACCTGATCGAGAAACTCCTGGAACAAACGCGAGTGTCTGAATGAATCCGAGCATGCATTTTTCTTTTAGACTTAAATCACGCTCCAACACAGTCCCTCTTTTTTTATAAGTATATTCACCCCAAAGCATAAGTAGTCCGCCGAATACAAGTGTCCATGGCACAATAATTAAAACATTTGCAAATATGATCTTCAAAAAAGGGTACACAAATACACCAGCAAGAATAGTAGGAATCAGCGCAACAATAAGCGCACCAGATGTTTGAAATGAAAGAAATTGCCTAAAATATAAAACTGCTGCTGCAAGAATAGAACCAGCCTGGACGGCAATAGTAAAAGTACTTACACTTTCTGTAAGTGGTATGTTTAGAAGTTTTTGAGCAAGTAATATGTGTGCCGTAGAAGATACTGGTAAAAATTCAGTAAACCCTTCCAATATTCCCAAAAGAAGAGCCTCAAAAATTGTCACAAACTATTTATAGAACGTTTTTGCGTAGGTACTCAAAAATTGTTCAATTTGATTATACAGAAGAATCACTTCAGGCTCGCCTATTGCATAAGGACCAATTACATATGCACCATATTTAAATATAATTCCATCTTTAGTGAAAGCAATATTTCCACTACCCATCAAGGCTTCTTGAAATTCTTGAGGATATTCACTTGTAAAAAACATAGATCTTTTGGTACCACCATCATCATATATATACTCTGGTTTTTTTAAGAATACATCCTGAACAATACCAAAAAGGTCTTTATTTTTTCGATCAATAAAAATTTCTTCCTCTCCAATCATTCGCTCTTGCTGTGTGTCATATTGAAAGAATGCAAAACTCGGATTACCGTGTGCACCACCAGTAAATTCATATGCAGACATTTTAATTACCACTATTTGAGAATCATTACGCACAAGATCATAATTTATATTAAGAGAATAATTACTCGAAGCTCCTTCTAAATCAATATCTGCCGCAACTTGTGCAATATTTTTTTTGAAACCTTCAACATAGTCTTCAATATTTTTCTTCAGGATTGGCGCATTTGTCACATCGGGCACAACAAGAGTATATTCAACTTTTCCTTCTTGGGTGATGAACTTTTTTTCTTTAATAATAACCATCTTTATTGTACTTGTTGGAGTAGTTGTTGCTATATCAATAACAGTTTCACTACCTGGAATTTTTATTCTTCCTGTTGACATACCTATACCAATAGCAATGAGTACTAAACCTATGCTCGCACCAACAATAAACTTTTTCATTTATATAGTATATCACTACCCTTGAAGTCTTTTTTCTAGAAACGATATGTCTTTTACCGCAAACAAATTCTCGTATTTTTGCACCGTTTCATAGCTTTGATCAAGCTTCTCAAGATTGAAATTATTATCTGTTTTATACACAAAGAATCCCTGAAGTTCTAGGTATTTAAAAATATGCTGGAGTGCATAGTTTTGGAGTTCAAAATTCCGCGGCGAACTCTCAAACATAATTACATCTGTTTTTTTAAGTAAATTCTCTGCACCAAAAAGTGCCGGAAGTTCAAACCCTTCCACGTCAAGTTTCAAAAGAACACACCGAGAAAGATTCTCACAAAGTGTATCGAGTGTTGTCATAGGGAGCAAAAGTGTTCCCTCTTTTTCTGATACCTTATTTACATCTTTTATTTTAAAATCTGTAAATGGTACTTTTTTCTCCCCGTCCCCAACAGCAATATTGTATAAATCAATATTCAAAAACTTATTTAATGAGCAATTCTTTTCAAGCCATGAAAATGTTTCTGGATGTGGCTCTATCGAAACCACCTTCCCTTCTTGCTCTACTATTTTTGCAGCACGAAGTGTAAGAAGTCCAATATTTGCACCCGCATCAACAACTACATCACCCTCTCGTAAAAATCGTTCAAAAAAAAGTTCGTCTGCACGAAGTTCATCTGTATGATTCCATAACCAAAAAGAAAAAGGGTCGTTGTGGCAGTAAAATTCTACGCCTCCGCGGTTGAATGTAATCAAAGAAGAGATGTGTGTTGTGTGCAAAAAAGATCTCCATAAAAAACGGAGTCCATGTCCATCGCGACGTGCTCGCTTATAGTGCCAAAGGAATTTTTTCACTCTTTGCAGTAAAGCATTTTTATTGGTTTTTTAAAACAAAACAGCCGGCATCTGCGTTTCTTGCAGAGCCGGCTTTGATTTAATTTCACTTCACGATTTCCAGCAATTGCCGAATATCCGTGATGTGGTGGTCAGCTGCAGGTCCATGAGGAGAGTCTTGCTCAGCCAGGAGTATCGTCATAACACCGGCTTCGTTCCCACAATCAACATCGCTTCTCATGTCACCCACAAAAAACAATTTCGATGGTTGAACTTTATTTTTCTGCGCTAAATCTTGTATCGTCTGAACTTTTTTATCTTGACCGCAATGTATCTCGGTTAAAAGATTTTCAATGCTAAAGGCAGCAATACGTCCCCTCACATAGGATTCAAGGGCAGAGCTGACAATAACCAAATCTCTAGATTTGGCCAAAGTAGTAAACACCTCACGTGCATCAGGCATTATAAGGCAGTTTTCTGCCCTATATTCAGCCCAATACAACTTATGTAACTGTTCTCGATTTAAACTGACACCATGTGCAAAAAGCCAATCCATATCACAGATATAGCACTGATTCAAAGCTGACATTATATTAATTCACTTGTATGTATTTACAAGAAATCTTTCTCTAGAAAAGCTGTCTATTATTTCAATTTTTTATATTAAAGTCGATTTTCAAAAATAAAGAAAGGGTTCTTCGATTCCCGAACGGAAGTGACATTAGTCACTTCCTTAGACACTAACTGCTCAAAAACTGCCTTACGGCAGTTTTTGCTTCGTGGGTGTCTATCGGGAATCGAACCCGAATTAAAGGCTCCACAAGCCTCTGTGTTAACCGTTACACCATAGACACCATCTTTGAATGCAAAAGCTCCAAAAAGCTCTTCCTATTCGTTTTTGTATGCTAACACAAAAGCGTGTGTAGGAAAACTAAACTATTTAGTTTTATCAACAACAAGTATTAATTTAGTTTGGCCACAAATAAATTGGTAACCCAATTTTTCGCGACCCCAGCTCGCGGTTTTTGCCTTTCGTTCCACTCAAACAAAAATATCGCTCCGCTTCACAAACGCTAAAATCTCCGAGCAGTCGGAGATTTCTTAACGCGTTTGTGCTCAGGAGAAGACTTGAACTTCCATACCCTTACGGGTGCTACCACCTCAAGGTAGTGCGTCTACCAATTTCGCCACCTGAGCATATTTGGGTGTGGATGCATTCTAGCGCAAAGTGCTTGTTTATTCAACCAAGATTAGCAATGTCAAAAGCAGCCGTTTCTGGCTACTTTTTCTTTGGTTATTCTTCTGTAGATGCAGTCTCGGCTACCTCTGCAGTTGTTGTTCCAGATTTTACCTTTCGAACAACTTGCGCCTTCATCTTTCGACGAATATCTTTTACCGCTTTGTCTCGAACATAGTAAAGCTTTGATCGTCGTGCCTGAGCTTTCTTTGTTACTTCGATAGAATCAATCATTGGGGAGTAGATTGGGAAAATACGCTCAACACCTACACCACTTGCGATTTTTCGAACTGTAAACGTAGCACCTGCTTGCATGCCATGCTTACGCGCAAGTACCATTCCTTCGAATGCCTGGAGACGGAATTTTCCTTTGTTTTTTTCGTCAGCGATTTTTGTCCACACGCGCACTGTATCACCTGAGCTAAACTCAATTTTCTTGCGTGCCTCAATATCTACTGGTGTCAGTTTGATAGATGTCTTCATGATTATAGAAAATATCACACTTTTGCAAGCTTCGCAAGACCTTTTGTGAAATCAAGAGGCAGTGGGCACTCTATTATTTGTGTTCCAAACTTAGGAGTAGCGAAGGTTAATCGGAAGGCATGGAGAGCTGTTCTCCCCACTAATTCTGGCTTTCCTTCTGGTCCATAGAGATCATCATCGATTATAGGGTGCCGCATTGCTTTGCAGTGCACACGAAGCTGATGGGTGCGGCCTGTGAGCGGTAGAAGCTCGACATATGTCACAGGGATTTTTTCGTTTGTATCTTTTAAATAGAGTCGTTCGAGCACCTTGTAACGAGTAATTGCTTCACGTTCAACACCACGAGAATCTTCTTCGTGAGGGTTTGGTACAGTGCGAGCCCGAAAGTCACTTTTACTTCGTGCAATCGGAGCATCAATAATTCCCGTATCTTGCTTTATGTGCCCCCAAACAAGTGCGCGATATATTTTTTTAACTAAATGATTTTTGAATTGTGCTTTTAACTTTCGAAACCCTTCCTCTGTTTTACAAATAAGAAGAACACCCGACGTGTCTTTGTCGAGGCGATGCACTATTCCAGGACGGGGAATTTTCTTTACCTTACCCGCTTGCTCAAACATAAAAGGCTCGCCCACATCTTTTATTTCTGGATAATTACGTTTTACCCAATCAATAACAGTTTTTTCTTTGCTTCGTCCGTCTGGGTGCACCATAAGCCCTGCTGGTTTTGAAATAACAACCACATGCTCATCTTCGTATAGTTTTTTGATCATCGATTTTTTTTCCGGTTCCTTCATATCACCACTATAGCTTTTATGCACCCATCTTGCGAGTTGAGAGACTGAAACGTTCGCACAAGCTAATAAATTCTTCTTTGGTTACGTCTGGCCACAATGTGTCTGTAACATAAAACTCTGCATAAGCAGCTTGCCAAATAAGAAAGTTAGAAAGTGAGTGTCGCCCGCCCGTGCGAATAATTAACTCGGGTATTGGAATATCTTTTGTATATATTTCGTTTTGTATATCTTCTTCGGAAATACTTTTCTTTCCTTGAGAAATTAACATATTACATGCTCGTACAAGTTCGGCACGCCCTCCATAGGAAAGTGCTATGAGAAGTCTTTTTGAATACTTTTTTGTTGCTTCTTCAATAAAAGAAATAGCAGTTTGTAGCGCAAAAGATAATTTTTCTCTTTCTCCAATTATAGTAATTTTGTAGCCATTTTTTAAAAGTTCATTATCTAAAAGAACTTTCTCTAAGAGCTCCATTAAGTTTGCAACTTCCTCCTCACTACGCTTCCAGTTTTCTGTCGAAAATGCATAGCAGATAACATTATTTATTTCTGTCTCCTGTACCCAACCAAGAACCTCTTTTAACTTTTGAGCGCCTGCAACGTGCCCTTCTTTCGTGGATATTTTTTTTTGCTTTGCCCACCTTCTATTACCATCCATAATAATTCCAATAGTTTGAGGAAAATCCATATTCTATCTTGTTAAACTACTCTACTGCAGCACCATTTGGTAGTGTGAGGCTTGATACGGAGCACCCCATAAATGTATTTGCTTGCCGAATACTTGTTTGGTACCACAACCCTGTCGCTTGTTTTAGATTCCACGGCCGTAAAACAAATTTATTATATTTTGTTTGAAACAATTTTACCGCATTGGATGTTTGTTGATCAAACAAGAAAGAACTGGTGTCGAGATTTGTATTCATCACAATATTAAGAAAACTTTTAATACGCGGCACATCATTATTTGTATCGCCAAGCTTACTAAGAACTTCAAAGTATGGACACTCTACTGCCTGCGCACATACAACACTATTTATTTTAGCCGCTGTTGTTACAGCCACGATTCCTGTTGCTGACGAAAATCCCCACGGACCTAAAATTTGATTTTTATACTTTTCTTGAAATCTTTTGACTGCCGTAACATCTTCATTTTTGTAGACCCCATCAATAACAAGTGATTCTTTTTCGTATGTATTAAGATGTGTTTGAATCTTTTTTACAGTCTCTAGATCATTTTTTTTTCCAAAAGCAATTCTTTCTGTAATTGTAATATATTTAGCACATACTCCAATATCTGTTACTTTTATTTCTGGCGTTACTGGTATTGTAATCAATACAGGTTTTAATGCAGAATATATACACATACCAAACTGGTATGTAGCATAACGCTCAAAATTGACTGCCAGAGGGTCAACGCAGCCACCTAAACGATACATACCACCACCCATTGAAACAGATGCAGTGTCATTATCAGTATTTGTAAGAGAAACATCTGCAATTAAATTTCCAAGTATATTGTACCCCGGATCAAGACTTGTAGTAGAGCCCGTTATGAGCGAGTACAATATATTGCCATCTACCACCGCATCATCAACACCTGTAATAGTAATTATTTGAGGAATATTCCAATTACTCGTTGTAAAAATAACTGAACTCAGCGACACTGTTCCCTCTGCAACATTAGAGCTCGAAATCGGAATAGTTACTGTATTAACCGGCTTTGCACTTAACACAATACTTGTTGTTGCGGTTCCTCCCACTTCCGTTGTAATAAGATTTGATGTTGGAGAAAGGGTGACACCTGGAACTGCCAAACTGTACGTTGCATAATATACATCCCAACTACCTGCACTTGTAAAACTATCCACTCCAACTTCCGGATTAAAATCTGTAGTATTTATAAAATTTCCTGTCACGTATAAAGTGTCACCACTCACGTAGAGTTCGTACACAATTTCATCAAACCAATTTATTTCTGTAGGCGTACCAAACGTTTTACTTAAGACATAGGTATCATCTGCATTAAATACACTAAAAAACTGATCAAATGTCCCATTTGGGGAAGCAGTGTCTACACCAGCTGTCGGATCTAAATCTATAGCCTGACTAAAAAATCCACCAACATACCATTTTCCATCTGCATCAAAAGTAACCGAGTACAACTGATCCTGCAACGCA
>Ga0105048_10002794_pt1 | contig 28472 bp, 23 predicted proteins | sample MAT05_FD_78382 | JGI IMG/M metagenome (GOLD analysis project Ga0105048, IMG submission 78382) | Freshwater microbial communities from Lake Fryxell liftoff mats and glacier meltwater in Antarctica - MAT-05 | ecosystem: Environmental > Aquatic > Freshwater > Ice > Liftoff microbial mat | place...
CCAGTCGACAGTGGCGCCGGCTTCGACCCGGGTCTGCGCGGTGCGTTGGCGCCGCAGTCGCCTGTGGCCGACGCCAAGAAGCCGTAGCTGTCACTTGGTCGTGATCTTGAGCGGCAGCACTTTGCCGTCGGCCGTCACGCGCGCGCCGATCACGCGCTGCTCGACTTCTGCCAGCACGGTGGCGCCGGTGGCGTCGCCGTAGACCCCCGCGAGGTTCCACCGCTTTGGGTCTGATTTTTCGGAGACCAACAGCTCGACTGCTGCGCTTTTGTCGCCCAGCGTCGCGATGCGCAAGAGCAGACCGCTGCCCTCTTTGGCGCCCCACACAGAGACGACCTTGTCGCCCACCAGGTCCGAGCGCGGCAGCCCACCGAGCGAGCCGATGAACGCTTCGCTGTCTTCTTTGGAGAACACTTCGCTGCAGCTGCCTGCGCGGCAATAGTCGCCGTCGCCGATCCAAACGCCGCCAGCCGGTGTGCAGTCGAAGCCGTGTTTGTCCGACTTCGCCGGCGCGCTCCATTTGCCGCCTTCATAGAAGACGAGGCTCGTTCCTTGAGGCGATAGGTTCAGCGCAAACGCGTTGCCTACCCGGCAAATATTCGGGATCAGATCGACGCTGCCGGTCGACGGAATTTTGGTCGGCTCTGCGAGCTTGGCGCCTTCTGTGATCGCAAACATTTGGAGCTCGCCGCTGACGCCATCGGCGCCGGTGCGGCGGATGACGACGTTGGGCCCCAGCAAGGTGGCCGTCACAGCGTCAGCAGCAGCGCCCTCGCTCGCCTTGTCGAGCGCTTTCTCCAGCGTGACGCTCTTCGGTTTGCCGCCGAGAGGCACGACCGTCAGTCGCAGCTTCACCTCGTCGTCGACGAAGCTGGTTCCGATCAGGTAGAGCGTGCCCTTCTCGTCGACGTGAACGCGCGGCTCTGCGCCGACGATCTTCGTATCGAGTGGCTCGATCTTGCCGTCGTTCAGGCGCTGCAGCTGGCGGCCGTCCCATAGCGGAATGAACGACGGGTTCGACCAGGTGCCGATCGGATTCAACGCGCCATCGAAGGTGAAGTCGACGCAGCTCAAGCCCTGGGCGGTGGGTGTGCACGAGGAAAGCGCGCCGGGCTTGTCCTTTCTGACGGCAAGAAAGTGCCAGCTCGGGCCGTTGCGGATCGGCAACACCGACGAGAAAGGCACATCGGTGCCTTGCGACGCAGAGTCGAACACAGCCGGCTTCGGCGGCCCGATGGCGTTCGAGCTCTGCGTCATGGCGAGGCCGTGCTTTTCGGCGGCGCGCCAAACACCCAGCACCGGGTGCGCCAGGTAGCTGCCGGTGGCGCCGACCGACTCGAGATCTTTGGTCAGCAAGTCGGTCTCTTTGAGCAAGTCGCGCTTGGCGCTTTCATCGAGAAAGCTCGAGGTTCGCACGGCGTCGCCCATGTCGCGCGCGTAGCCGCCGCAGCGCTGCGGCCAAGGTTTGCCGTCTTCGTTGCCGCGCGTCGCGTCCGGTCTATGCGCGACGCGGTTCTGGATCATGTTGATGCTGTTGATGGTGTCGTCGCCGGACGCCACGATCTCACCCAGCAGGCATTGGCTCAAGTCGGTGAAGGCTTGTTCGCGCGCCAGCTTTTGTTTGGCTTCGGCGCTGTTGTAGGCGAGCACGCCGCCGCCCACCATCGCGGCGACGCCGCCGAGGATCAAAAATGGAGCGGCCTTCTTGAGGGTCGACATCAGCGAGCTTCCTGCCAAATGACCGTCTCGGGCAGCGCCGAGCCGTCGGCTTTGATGCGAATCACCGACAAGCCCCGCTTGGTTTGCACGAGCAGCAGCGCATGACCGCCACCGCCAATCACGCGGAGCTCGGTTACGGTCGGCAGGTCGACCATCTTCCCCTGATCGAGCAGGTCGTCGAGCAGCACTGTGTCCTCTGCCGTCGGCAGATCGGCCGGCGCGCCTTTCTTGGCGCGCACGCCTCCACGTTGGCCAGCGCCCCAGATGGCGATCACCTTGTCCCCCAAGATCGCTCGTCCGTAGGTGCCGGCTCGCGCTGAGAGCACGCCCGGCGCTTCGAGGCGCAGGTTGGCTGACTTGCAATCGGCCGCCGTGCACGTCTCGACGCGACTGTCGCCCATGAACAGCGCGCGGTCGCCGTAACAATCCATCTGCTTGTAGAAGAGATCGTCGCCTTCAATGAGCTTCGTCCACTTGGCGTCCGCCAAGAAGGACGCGTAGTCGTGGTTGCGTCCATGAACGCGCACCACGCGGCGGCCCTCGCCAGTGCGGCAGCTGGCGATGTGTGGCCGCTCGTCGTTGGCGGTGACCAAGCCGTACTCGGGGAGAATACCGAGATCGATCGGCTTGCCTGGGCGGCCGCTCGCCTCGATCGGAAACGCCCAGAAACGTCGCTCTTCTTTGCGAGTACCGCGCAGGTACAAGAAGCCGTGCGCGACTTGCACGTTGTAAAATGCGTGCCCGCGATCAGGCGGGTCTTCGTCGAACAGGCGCTTCAGCTCCTCGTCGATGTCGAGGCGTTTGCCCGCCTCTTTGCCCTTCTGAACCGTGAGAAAAATCTTGTCACCTTCGTAGCCGACCGCGATCGCCACGCCGTCTTTACGCGAGTAGCCGCCGTAAGAAGCCATGCGGTCGACAAGGGCGCCGTTGTCCGCGCGATAGATGCCGGCGTCGCCGCGGTTGCCTGCGAACAAGAGTGGCGCAACGCCGGGGTCTGCCGAGCCGAGCAAACGCAGCGTGTGGCCGCGCTTGGCGAGCGGGCCTGCGACGTGTGAGCAGACGAGGTTCTCGTTGGTGGCGTGACAGTGGAACGGGCCGTCGCCGTCCTTCTGATCGAAGAAGAACGACGACGCCTCGCTGGGGTGCCAGGGAAGCTGCAGGTCGTTCAGCGCGACGTACTCTTTGGTGATGAACGCACTGTCGGGCAGATCACCGATGGTCAGCGCGATGGCGTGCGCGGGCGGCCCGATCACCGTAGAAGGCACCGGTTTGAGCTCGGCTTTCGCCCCCGCCGTCCACAGCTTGAGCAGCACGCCCGACACGTCGTTGTCGATCATGCGGTTCTCTTTCAAGGCCTTGGCGAGTTCGGCGGCGCTCTCCTTCAAGCTTACGCCGTCGTCGCCCTCGAGGTTGGCTCCGTCGGCTGCGTCGAGCAGCTTGAGCGCGTAGCTCTCGCAGCGCTCGGGCCAGGCCTCGCCCGCGTCGCCTGTGCGCTTGTCGCCTGTGCGACCCATCATCGCCACCTGGTGATGGCGAAACTTCACCACCACCTCTTCGCCCGTTGTGTTGGTCTCGCCGATCAAACACTGATTGAGGTCGCTGAACGCAGCGCTCGCGTGTCGCATCGCGCTGCGGTGGGTGTAGTAACCGAAGCCACCTGCTAGAGCTGCGGTGATCGCCAAACCCGCCAGCGCGATGATCACCACGCGCCGCTTGGAGGGCTTGCCGAACTGGAACTGGCTCGGCGGCAAGTCGGCCTCGTCACGATGCAACGTGGCCATGCTGGAGAGCTTGGGGTCGCCTCCCGACTTTGAAGCAGGTGGGGCCTGATCGTGGCCCCGGTTCGACGGCGGATCTTCGTAGCCCCTCATTGGGGAGGGCTTTAACACGCCGCGGCCCCGGCGAACCCAGTTGCTCGCTGCGTCTATGCGCCGAAGAAATCACCCTGTAACTTCGAAGTCAATGGGAGCAGCTACGTGAAAACTCGAATCGCGCTCTGGGTGGGGCTCTGCTGCCTCGCCGCGTGCGCTGAAGGCTTCTCGGTGCCGACCGGTGGCAACGACGGCACGGGTGCGACGGGCGGCGTCGCAGCGAGCGGGGGCGCGGGGGGCCTCGGCGAGGGCGGCGGCGGCGGTGCAGATGGCGGCGCGCCCAATCAGGGCGGCGAGGGCGGCGCGCCCCCCGCTTGCGAAGACGACCCCTGCAAGCTCGTCGTGCCGCAGTGCGGCTGCGACCCGGGAGACAAGTGCACCATCAGTGGCAGCGCCGAGATCGCCTGCGGCCCCGACGGCACCGAGGCGATCGGCGCCCCATGCGGCGCGGCAGACTGCGCTGCAGGAGGCATCTGCCTGGGCAGCGCCACGGTCGGCTATTGCGCTCAGTTCTGCGACGAGGACAGCGAGTGCGGCGCCAACATCTGCACCGTCCAGCTGAACGACGGCGCCGGCGGCACCATCCCGGAAGTGGCGCTATGCAGCTCCAACTGCGACCCGTCGACCGCCAGCGGGTGCCCTGCCGGCCTGGGTTGTGTACTCGGCCAAGAAGCAACTGGCTTGCAGCGCTTCTTCTTCATGTGTTTTGCGGCGGGCAACAACCTCGAGGGCGAGGCGTGCACGACAGCAGCCGACTGCGCAGTTGGTTACGGCTGTTACAACAACGGAACCATCGACGCGTGTTTCAAGAACTGCAACGTGAACACGCCGGCGTGCGGCATCCAGACCTGCTTCGCGCTGAACGACCAGAACATGCAGCCGGTCTTCGTGAACGGCTACGCGCTGGGCGTCTGCCAGTAGACCCCGGCTTGTGACCTCCCGGCGGAGCATGCACACTGAGGAAGATGTCGCTGGGAGATCCCATCATCCTCGAGCACACCCTGAAAGGTGATCAGCATGCCGCGCTGCTCGAGCTCGCGCGCCGCCTTCACGAACGTTATGGGCTCGTGCTGGAGCGACTGGTGGTGTTCGGCTCACGGGCGCGTGGCGATGCCAGCGAAGAGTCGGATCTCGATCTGCTCGTGACGCTCCGCTGCGGTGCCGGCAAAATGGTGGAAGAAGAGCGCGCGATCTGGGGTCTTGCCGAGGCTGTCATGTCCGAGCGGCGCGTGTTCTTGCCCCTCTCGCTGGTGATACTTGCCGCCGAGCAGTTTACTGAGCTACTCGCGCATGAGCGCCGGTTCGCGCTCGATGTGACGACGGAAGGCATCGCGCTGTGACGGGCGACAACCGACGCGCGAATGTCGCTCAAGAGCTCGCCGCGGCGAAGCGCCTGCGAGACGCTGCCGAGCGAATCGCCAGCGTGGGCGAGCTGGAGGCTGCTGCCACCCGACTCTATTTTGCTGCGCTCCACGCTGCCAAAGCGGTTCTCTTCACGGAAGGAATCGAGCCGAAGAGTCACCGCGGCGTGCATCATTTGCTCGCGCTTCACTTCACCAACGCGGGCCGTCTACCCGACTGGGTCGTATCCACGTTCAGCCAACTCGAGACAGAGCGCGATTTGGCCGACTACGTCCCGATGTACAGCGTCACACCCGAGCGTTGGGCCGACCGGCGCGACGGCTGCGATCGCCTGATCGCAGAGCTCGCGCGCTACCTGCGCGATGCCGGTTGGGCACCGTAAGAAAGGGCGCACAATGGGCGCAGCCGCTCGACTCTGAGCCCAGACCATTGACGAAGACTATTTCTTCGTCTTCAGAGCGGGCTTCTTTGCCGCTGGCGTCTTGGCAGCTGACCTCTTCTTCGCCGTAGGCGCCGCGTCGCCGCCTTTGAGCGCTGCGATCCCAGCGTCGACGTGGCCAGCCCGCGCTCAACATTCGCCAACGGCAACAGAGAATCTTGCCGCTCGAGCTACCGCATGGGCCGATGATCGTGCAGCATATCCGCCTCCTATGTCGCGCCTCGCCCGCCACGGCTCGCTCTATGGTTCAGTCGCCCTCGTCCTCGCAGCGCTGAGCAGCGGTTGCACGCCACAGGGCCCAAAGGTGCCGGACGGCGTCGTCGACCAAGGGGCTTCGAAGGCGTATTTGGAAGCCTTCCACAGCGAGATGTCGAGCCCCGAGACGCCGGAAGGTTACCTCGACGCGATCGACTTCGCAGTCGATCACCCGAACGACAGCGCCTCACTCGCCGTGGTGCTCGCTTCGGTCGATGCCCTGCTCGAGGCCAGCGGTGGCGCGCGCGGTGTTCAGCCGATCGCGTATCGGTCGCGCGGGAACTTCCAGAAGATCGCGATTCGTCTGCGGCAAGCCTGGGACGAGCTCGACGGCGAAGACGCGGAGAGCGCGCCGTTCATGCGCGTGATTATCGCGCGCGGCCTGCATGGCATGGCCCTGTTCACCGGCGAGGCGCGCGGCGCCAAAGTCTGGTTCGACCGCCGCGGCTGTGTGCCCGCGGCGACTGTCGTGGGGCCGCTCGACACCTCGCCGCTCACCGCGCTCGAGGGCGCTGCCAAGACACCCGCCAGCGGCCCGCTGCCGGCGAGCTATAGCGGGCCGAACATGTTCAACCCGGCGCTGGTGACCGAGGTGCCGGCGTACGCGTGCTCACTCGACGTCGGTGGCGCCAGCGAAAAGCCAGGCTTGCGAGAGGTCGTGCTGCACGTCGAGAATCCGCGCGCGCAGCGGCTCTCCTTCTTGCTCAACGCAACGGCAACGACGCTGGTCGAGGTTGGCGGCGTGAAGGTGACCGAGCGTCGCTTCGACGCCGGTTGGTCGCCGCTCTTGGCGATGGGCCACGCCCAGGTCGAAGAGGGCACCGCGCGCGTGGTGCTGCGGGTCGCCGACAAAGGCGACGCAAGCTCAGTCGAGCTCGCTGTCGTCGGTGAAGACGGCTTGCCCGTGAAGATCGTCGCACCAAAGGCCGGCGCCGACGCCAAGGCCAAGGTCGAAAAGCCGGTCGACGTGCAGCTCGCGCGCACCAGCGGCGCCGAAGCCGACTTGATCACCCGCGCGGCAGCGCTCTTGACTGCAGGCGACGCCCGCCGCGCCGAGCACATGCTCGAAAAAGCGCTGCTCGACAAACGTGATGGTCACGACGCTGCGTTTCACCTCCTGTGGATCCGCGCGATGGAACGCGCGGGCGACATGACCGACTGGAAGCGCGTCGAGCTGACGCGCGCCTCGATCGAAGAGGTGAAGAAGCTGGCGCCCGGTACCTGGGAACAGAAAGCGGTGGCGGTCGACCTGGCGCAGCGCCGCAAAGGCCAAAGCGACGGCACCTTCGAGTCGTTGGCCGAGCTCGGCGTGACGAAGCCAGACGCAGATCTGAGCAAGCTCGGCGTGATGGAGCTCTCGTTGGTGCTCGATCTCGCGCGCCAATCCGGGATGGAAGACCTGTCCGAGCGCGCATATGCAGCCCTCGCGCAGCGCGCGGCCGGCTCGCCCATGCTCGCCATCATCGACTCACAGCTGCACCCGCGCTCCGGGCGCGAGTGGACGAAGATCGCCTGCGAAGGTGGTCTGTCTCGCGCGACCACCTCGTGCGCGGATGCCAAGGCGGCGATCGGCGATCGCAAAGGCGCGCTGGAGGAGCTCGCCCGTCTGCGCGTGCTGCAGTCTTCACCGCGCAGCTATCTGCAAGCCGAGTTCGACCTGCGCCAGGCCATGGGTGACGACAAGGGCGCGCTGGCGGTGTTCGAGTCGATTCTTCCGTGGGAGCGGCGCACGCAAACGGTGCTGCCGCTCTTGGCGCGCATGCCCAAGAAAGAAGAGGGCAAGGCGCGCGCGCTGCACGAGCTGCTGAAAGATCGCAACCGACCGTTCACGATGGCGCAGCTCGGGCTGGCCTTCGGTGAGCCTTCGCTCGACGCCAAGAAGTTCGAAGAAGAGGGCAAGCAGCTGGTCGACAAAGATCGCAAGCAGCTCACGTTGCCCGGCGCCGCGACTGCCGTGCTGAAGCACGTCGAGCACTACGGCATGGACAAAGACGGCTTCATGCAAGTCGTGATCTACGATCTGCGTCGCGTCTCAGGCACCACCGACGTCGAGCGCGCGATGTACGTCGAACAGCCGATGATCGACGGCACTGGCATGATTCGCCCGCTTCGCCGCCGCGTTCACAAACAAGATGGCCGCGTGCTCGAAACAGAGTCGGGCGGCGACCTCTCCCAGCTGGAGAAGGGCGACTACGTCGAACACTTCATGGTCGGCTACTACCTGCCGAACGCTCTGGGCGAGATCACCGTCGACACGCCGGACCTATTGCCCGAGCGCACCAGCATCGCCGACGCAGAGGTGGTCTTGCGTCTGCCCGAGTCGTTCAAAGCGACGTTCTGGGCGCATGCAGCCCTCGGCAAAGCCGTCGAGACCAGCAAAGACGGCTACAAATTCATGACCTACCGCTTGAAGAACCAAGCGCCGCGTCGCATCGAAGACGGCTTGCCGTGGCTCGAGCGTGGCGCCCGCATCAGCTTCGGCACCCAAACCTGGGAGAAGGTCGGTCGCGCTGTCGGTGAGAACATCCGCGGCTTGGAAGACTCGGATCCGTTCATCGCGCGCTTCGCAGCCGAGGCCAGCAAGGCCAAAGAAGGCGCCGAGGTCGGCAAAGACGATCAAGCTGCGCTCGTCGGCCGGGTGGTCGATCACGTCGGCAAGACCATCAAGATCGCTTCGGGTGGCGGCGAGCTGAGCGACTTCTCCAGCTTCGGTGGTGGTGGTGGTGGTCGCGGACAATCCATTCGCGCGATGGTGGAAGAGGGCGTCGGCAGCCGCACGTGGGTGCTGTACCGCACGCTGCGCGAGCTCGGCGTGAAGGTCGATCTCGCCGTCGCAGAGACAGAGCCGTTCTCCGCCGCGCTCAATTTTCCTGCGCACCCTGGCCGCTTCAAGAAGCCGCTGGTGGTCGCGCGGCTCGCCAAAGGCGACGTGTGGATCGACGCCGACGTCGAAGGGCCGCCGTTGCCTCCCGGTCGCGTCAGCCCCGAGCTCCGAGGTCGCAGCGCGATCTTGAGCGCAGGCTCGATCGTCCCCGTTCCGGTCGGCAGCGATGACCCGGTCGATGAAGTGACGGTCGACTTGGTGCTCGATGCTTCAGGTACCGCCAAAGGCGACGTGACGATTCAGCTCCGTGGCCGCACCGCGCAATCGTTGTCCGAATCGTTCAACTACGTCGTCGGTGAAGACAGAAAAAACCTGCTGCGCAGCGTGGTGCAGAGCTGGCTGCCGTGGGCCAGCGTCGACGACGTGAAGCTCGTCTCCAAAGAAGGCTCATGGGAGGTTGGTCTCAGCGCACAAGTGACGATCCCCGGGTTTGGCAGCATCGAGGGCAAAGAAGGAAAGACCTGGATCCTCCCCGGCTACGACCCCGGCAAGAGCGGCACCCTCGCTGGCATTTACGCCTCCAAGGTCGAACGCGCGAGCGCGCTCAACATCGACTACCCGATCCAATATCGCGTGAAGCGCCGAACCAAGCTGCCCGCAGGCGCCAAGGTCGAAAAGCTTTCGCCGGCCGTCGATCAAAAATCGGCCTTCCTCAGCGCCAACCGCGCGATCAAGGTCGAGGGCGACACCATCGTCGAAGAGTTCGTGATGAACCTGCCGACAGGCACCGTCACCGCCGAGTCGTATCGCGTCTTCCTCGACACGCTGCAGACGACCGACGCGGGCTTCCTCGCTGGTATCCGCGTCCGCGTGAAACCATGATTTTCTGGCTCCGCAAGGAGTTGCTCCGCTGATCCGGGAAGTGCCGCACATCGAACGTGACGTTCCGCTCGCCCCGCGCACCACGTTCGGGGTGGGCGGCCCGGCCCGCTATTTCACCACCGTGACGTCCACGCTCGAAATCGAAGCAGCGCTGCGCTGGGCGAAACAGGAGGGCGTCGGCACGTTTCTGCTCGGCGGCGGCTCGAACCTCGTCGTCTCCGACGCCGGCATCGACGCGTTGGTCATGCACGTCACCTCGCTCGGCGTTCGGGTGCAACAGGCTGGCGGTGTCGCCACGGTCAGCGCAGCAGCCGGAGAAATTTGGGACGATTTGGTGGCGCGCGTCGTCGCCGATGGGTTCGCCGGGCTCGAGTGTTTAGCGGGCATACCAGGTGCTGTCGGCGCAACGCCGATCCAAAACGTGGGCGCCTACGGTCAGGACGTCAGCGAAACGATCACCAGCTTGGTCGCGATCGAGCGCGCGACAGGCGAGCGCGTCACCATCGCCGCCAGTGAGTGCGCGTTCGCCTATCGCGACAGCATCTTCAAACGCGAGTGGCACCAGCGCTTCGTGATCGCCGAGGTCGACTTTGCTCTGCGCGTCGGTGGGCCGCCCGCGATTCGCTACGCCGAGCTAGAGCGCGCGCTGTCGCACGCTGCGCCCAGCCTCGCCCAGGTGCGCGCAAAGGTGATCGAGCTACGCCGCGCGAAGAGCATGGTGCTCGACGCGGCCGACGAGAACGGCAAGAGCGCAGGCTCGTTCTTCATGAATCCGATCGTGGCGAACGACGTCGCAGCTGGCGTCGAACAGGTCGCGCGCGAGCTCGGCGTGTTGCGCGCCGATGAAACGATGCCGCACTTCGCAGCCGGTGAAGGCCGAACGAAGCTGGCCGCCGGCTGGCTGATCGAACGCGCTGGCTTCGCAAAAGGCGCGGCTCGCGGCAACGTCGGTTTGTCGACGCGCCACGCGCTCGCGATCGTCAATCGCGGCGGCGCCAGCGCGACCGAGATCGTCGACTTCGCGCGGGAAATTCAAGACGGCGTCGAAGGCCGCTTCGGGGTGCGCCTGCACGCCGAGCCGGAGCTCGTCGGCTTCCCTGATCCAGACAAGATTTGACCGCTATACTGGGCCAATGGTCGCCTCACCGTCGCTTCCAATTGCTGCCGCCGTTGCCGTCCCGGCCGAGCAGCGCTTGCTGGTCAATGGGGTCGGCTGGAAAGAGTACGTCATTCTCCGCGAGGCGCTCGATACCCCAGGTCTGCGCATGACTTACCTGAAAGGAGCGCTGGAGCTGATGTCACCTTCACGTGCGCACGAGACGAACAAGACGATCATCGCGCGCTTGATCGAGACCTATGCGCTCTACCTGCGTCTTCCCCTCAATGGCCATGGCTCGACCACGTTTCGAAGTGAAGCCAAGGAGCGTGGCGCCGAGCCAGACGAGTGCTGGGTGCTCGGAAAGGCGCTGGAAGAAGGCGCTTACCCCGACATCGTGCTCGAGGTGATCGAGACGAGCCCCCTGCTCGACAAGCTGACTGTGTACGACGGCTTCTCGGTTCCGGAGGTGTGGCTCTTCGAGAAGGGAAAGTTCTCTCTCTACGAGCGCAGCGCCCGCAGCGCACGCGGCGCCAGTCATCGCTACGTCAAGGTGTCCGCGAGCTCGCTCATCCCGCAGATCGACTTTGCTCTGGTCGAGCGGCTGTCGAAGCACACAGACCAGCTGACGGCCCTCGAGGAGCTGGCCGAACATGTCCCGGCTCCCAAAGCGAAGCGAAAGCGGAGCTAAATCAGGGAGCGTGATCTCGGCTAAAGCGGCGGGCGAGGCAACGTGAGCTGGTGAGCCGCCAGCATGGAAGGGTTCAGCCGAATCGAGAGCACGTCGTAGCTCAGCCCGACAAACGGTCGGCTCTTGGACAACAGGCCCCGCAAGAGCTTTGCAAACGCCGCCTCCACATCGGTGGCATCGGAAACGGCGCGTGCGAAAGACTCGATCTTCGGCGCGACAGTGTGCTCGACATACTCTTCGTATAGATCCAGCAGACTCGGCCGATCGAGCCCACACACGCGGATCGTCTCTTCGCCAAGCGCATGAAGTGGGCCCGCTCTTGGTAGGGGCATCCAGCGTGCGTTGCTTGCTCCCGCCGCGTGGGCCACGGCTTGTGAGAACCGGATAGCGTCGCTGGGATCGGGGGTTGGCGCAGTCGGATCCAATAGCAAAGGCGCTTCGCTTCCTGGCGGCTGCGCCTCGGCGAGGAGGCTGATGCTGCCGCTCGCCAGCGGAAACTGGGCCGCCTTCGCGCCGCTGTTGCAGTCCCAGCAAATGAACAAAAGATTTTCCCATGTCCACGCGAGCCAGCAGTATTGCGCCTTCGGCCGATAGTGCTCGACGGGACGGTAGTAACGAGTCTCTTCGAGTTTTTCGCAATAGCAGCACTTGCGATGCTGCATATCGAACAGGTCCTCTTTCGCGACCGCGTAGCCGCGGAGGTCGAGCGCGGCTCCGTTGGACCTCGCGAGACGTGCGGCCACGAGTCGCTTGGTGCGCTCGTCAGCGAGTGCAGCTGGCTCCGTCGACCGCGCAATTCTGATCACTAGAACGCCTCGCGCGCCACTGGCTCCAGGTCAATCTCAACCCTGCGTCTTCGAGGCCCTTTCGCAAGCGGCTCAGTTTTTCGTCTTCGTCATCGCTGCGCGTAGGATCGGTCGCGAGGTTGCCGTATTGGCGGAGCCGCTCTCCGAGATCGTTCGGGTAGAGCTTTCTGATCTCGAAGAATGACGCAAGTAGCTCGGAGCCGGTGAGTAGCGCCGGTGATCGAGGCGCCGGCTTCACCGAGACGCTGCCCTCCGTGTCCTGGTCAAGGATCCAGACCTCGTCCTGGTCGAGTGCCGGTAGGATCATCGGAGAGTGCGTTGTTGCGATGAATTGGATCTTCGGAAACACTCTCTTGAGCGCCGGAATCAGCGTCACCTGCCATGAAGGGTGGAGGTGCAGATCAATTTCGTCGATCAGCACCAGGCCCTCCATTGCCGACGGGTCGACTCGCCCCTGGGCCTCCAGGAAGACTTGCCCCACGACATCTGCGACCCAGGCGATCAATGATTGGTAGCCTTGCGACAGCCACGTCGCGGGCACCTTGATCGACGTGCCGTTGACGTTCATGTGAAAGCGATGGGCCGATACGAGGTCCGTCGCGGTTCGAATGCCTCCCCGTCCCGCAGGCTCGAGATGCGTGATTTTCGGGAGCAGCCCGCCCGCCACCAGCACCTCTTGGAGCACCTGGGCGAAGGCGCGCGAGTCCTGGAGATGATCGACGAACCCTGTGCCGATCAGCTGCGCCGCCCCGAACAGCGGACGGATGCGATCGAGCACCGGATCGGGGGGCGGGCCGCTCGTGATTGGCAGAGGCAGCGAGCGGTTGACACCGTACCCGGCCACGAACCAGTGGGGCAAGGCGCGGCCACGCACAGCATTCAGCGGATCGCTCACCGCGTCTGGGCCCCCGAACGTGAGATCCGCGATTGGCTCGAAGCGCGAATTGCCCGTGAAGAGCCGAAACTCCGTGTCGATGGTGAGCTCGCTCACCAGCGTCGGAGGCGCCGCCGGCCGATGGAGGCCGGGGTAGGAGCGATGCTCGTGGTGCGCAGCAGAGAAACCGAAGCTGGCTACGATTTCTGCGCGGGTGGCTGGGCTACGCAGATCGGGCCATGACGCAACGTCCACGACCGATCGCGACCGTTCGCCGCGGCGGCGATACACTGAAGGAGGGTGGTCTTGCAGAGACGATTCTCCCCTACGAAGACAGTCCACATCCGAGGCGAACCGTCGGGTCGGGTGAATGGGATATGGACGTCGCGCAGAAGCTTGACGCTTCGTACGCCCAACTCGCGCAAGTACATGCGTCGAATCTACTACCCGGCGGTTGCCAGGTCGCCTTGTTCTTGCTGCTGCCGAGCTAGGGAGGCGCCCGCAACGAGATGCGCTCGAGGCCTCCGCACTTGCTCTCCCGACATGGGCTCGCCGTCAGCTACTTGATGTTGACTGTCTTGGAGACGGTCATCGGTGCGCCGGAGAATGGCGGCACGCTGAGACCACGGAAGGCGCCAGCGATGCAGCTGCCGGTCGGCGTGCCTGCGAACGGGGGGCCGACGGTGGCTTGCGTCGCTTTGCCGCTCGGCGCGAAGGTGACCTGCACCTTGGTGCTGCCTGTCGGGCCGTCGGCCTTTTTGCAGCCCTTGGCGCCGCCAGCAGCGCCGCTGAGCGCGGCCGAGGCCGCGCCGCGATCGAACGGCGTGTCGCCGGACGCCGCTTTCGGCTCCTCCTTCTTTGGGTCTTCCTTCTTTGGGTCTTCTTTCTTTGGGTCTTCCTTCTTTGGATCGCCCTTCTTCGGATCGACGAGCGCGAGCTGGCCGCTGGTGGGCGCCGCCTTGGGGTCAGCTGACGCCGACGCCGATGTGTCTGCGACTGCGACTGCCGAGTCGGTTGCGGATGCTGACGGTGCGCTGTCAGTGGTGGCTGCGAGCAGCGCGCCACTGTCGACCGATGCGGCCGATGCGGTTGGCTTGCTGCTCTCGGCGGTCTTCTCAGCGACCTTCTTGGGATCGTCTGGCTTTGCGTCGCTGCCGCCCGCCATCACGAAGAAAATGATGCCGCCGACGAGCGCGAGCGCACCGAGGCCGCCGACGATGAACGGTACCGGGCTCTTTTTCTGGGGCTGCGCGTAAGACATCGGCGCCATCGCCGAAGCCATCATCGGGGCAACGCTGGGTGGTGGCGGTGGCTCGATGATGGGCGCGTTCAGCGACGGCGCCACCAACATCGGTGACGCGGCGCTCATGCCGCCCAGGCTGAAGATGTCGTCGACCCTGTCGTTGCGACCGGCGAACGCGTTCTTCCTCTCGGAGGGCCTCGTGTGCGCTGCGTTGGCCTCTGCCGCCGCCAGGTCTTTCAGCGAGAAGAGCACGCTCGTCTCGTTGCGTTCGCCGACGTGTTTGTCGCCGAGCCCTGGAGGCGGATCCAGATTGGTGCTGGCAGACGAAAAGCCGACCTGCTCGAGCCCACCGCCACCACCGAACAAGTCGACGTTGCTGGAGCGAGGCTTGCGCGCGGCCGCGCCTGTCGGTGCGGCTGCTGCCATGGGCGTGCCGTAGTCGCCGCTGGGTTGGTGTTGGCCAAGCCCGCCATTGTTCGACGGTGCTCCGAAGCCCGAAGGAGACGCACGCACCGCAAACGCTTGCGAAGCCGATGCGCCGGGTGCGGGACCTGCGGCCGAGAGGAGCGGCGCAAGATCGGGAACTTGGTGTATCGGGAGCCAGTCTCCCATGCCGTCTTTCCAGATGTAGGTGTCGGCGTTCAGCGCGCCTTTGGCGTACTCCGTGAGGATCTGCGCAGTGGTCATGGTGCGCTGGTCGTCGTCGGTGACGCTGACCGTCCACTCGTCCGGGTTGCCCCCGCCCATGTCGAGCTGGGGTGGCTGAGACAGGAGCTGGGTAGCGGCTTGGTCGTCGAAGCCTCCAGCGTCACCGCCGGCCTGCTGCAGCTGTGCCAGCACCCCCGGATCGTTTCCGTTGACGACAATCGTGCTCGAGCACTTCTTGCACTTGAGCTTGATGACCTTGCCGACGACCTTCTCGTCAGCGATCGTGTATTTCGCCGCGCAAGACTGACACGAGATCTTCATCCCCTCGACCTCCCGCGGCGCGAACGCCGGGCACTACGTTGAGAAACTGCTCGAGGAGTATGGGGAGCCCCCTCCAAACAGCACATGGGATGCCCATGTGAATCAAACTACGCGAATTCAACCTTCGGAAACCTGAGCTTAGACCGACAATGCGATGACGTTGTTCATGATACGGCCGGGACGGAATATCGATCAAGGTAGCGGGGTGTTTCGCCTCCGCAAGCCCGCTGATTTCTTGCCTGCGCAAGGGATTGCTACGGATTCGTCATTTGTGCTGTACGCATTTGTAGCGGCGACGATGTGCGCAATTTTTCCAGCTCTGCTCCCGAAAGTGGCGCTAGCAGACGATCTGCCGACCCTTTCCGGCAGCTGGACGGCCACTTCGATGAGTGAAAAGTGGAGCACCAGCGACTGGGGCGACGGTTGTGGGCCAAAACCGAGCGCCGGGGGCGCCCCGGGCGGCGCCGCTACCGTGACCCAGACCGGCGGCGAGCTCAGCTTCAGCGGGCCGGGCCGCCCTTTCAGCACGACCCAGTGCTGGGAACAGCTGCCCGGGATGAAGCGCACCAGCCACTCCGGCGGCCAGCGCGGCTGGTCTTCTACCTGCGCGAGCCCGAGCGGTGACGGGCGACGCGCGACGGTGGTGACCAAGATGTCGGCGACCGACACGACGATCGTGTTCAGCGAGAGCGGCAGCTACGAGTTCAGCATCAACGACTCGATCTGCAAAGCCAGCGTGTCTCGCTCGCGCTCGTACAAGCTCGTGCAACGCGCCGGCGAAGAGCCGGCGAAAACGGCAGAGCCGCCGCCACCTCCACCTCCCACCGCGACAGCGAAACCCGACCCTGTGCCGCCCTACGAGGGCGACTGCGATTCGAACAAGACGCCCGCGCGTTTCGAGGTTCGCCCGACGCGCAAGCTGTTGCGACCGGGCGAGTCTTTCACCGTCGTGAGCGCGGTCACGGACACGAGAGGCTGCCGCCTCGGCATCGCGCCTGAGCTCACTGCAGAAGCGAACGCGACCGGCGGCAAGCTCAGCATCGACAAGCTCACCATCACCGCCGCCTCCGACGCACCCGCTGGTACCGCGAATGTCGTGGCCACGCTCGGCGGCAAGAGCCTGACGCTCGTCGTCGAGGTGGCGCTGCCGGAGAAGTACGACGAGCTGCTCAAAGAGCGCGGTCTCAACCAAGCTGGTGAAGACGAGCAGGCTGCTGTCGCCGAGATCGCCGCTGGCTTCGGTGGCGCCACCACAGAAGCCGAAGACACCGCCAAAGATCGCCGCATCACCTTTCTGGTCGTCGCGGTAGGCATGGCCGCGTTGCTCGGCTTCGCGGGGTTGGTGCTGCTTCGACGCGGAAAGCGCGCGCACGAGCGCGACGAAAGCGACGTTGCGGACGCGCCCGTTCCCTCCAACGTGATGTTCTTCGACGACGACAAGCGCGCGCTGGAGTGCCCCAAGTGCGGGCGCGTATTCGCGGTCGGCGAAGGCTTCTGCGAGGGCGACGGCTCGGCCTTGGTGCCCAGCAAGAACGCGCCGCCAGCGCCAGAGCCGCCACCACCAACAGTCGCAGCTGCCAGCGTGGCGGCGCCTGTGTCGAAGCGCAAAGCGCCCGACAAGATCTGTCCGAGCTGTGGCGATCGCTTCCCAACCGAAGCCGGCTTCTGCGGCAAAGACGGCACCCAACTGGTCCCCATCAACTGATATGCGCACCCTCTTCAGCTCTGTCTCGTGCTCGCTGCTCGTCGCGTTCGTCGCTTGTGATGACATGCACACGCCGCCCGGGAAGGCGCCTCCCATCGTCGGCTTGCCGGAAGAGATGTGCGACGCGGTCGACACCGAGCGGCCCGAAATATTTCCGCTCTGCTCGAAAGGCTCGGGCGCCTTCGGCCGTTGGGGCTTGGATGAAGCGGGAAAGCCGATCTACGAATACATGATCGATCAGCACGCGGACGACGCGGCGCTCTACTTCACGACCGAGTCGCTGCAGGGCCCCGACGGGCCCAACGCGCGCACGCACTGGGCTGCCATCGGCAACCACCGCATCAACGCGACCTTCTCCAACGACGGCGTGATCGAGGTCACCACGCAAGATCGAGGGGTCGAATATTTGAACAAGCTGGACGACGAACAAGCCTGGTTCGGCGGGGGCTTCTCGTACATCGACGATGGCGAAGAGACGTACTCGACGTCGTATCGAGATCGGCCGAAGAGCGCCGACACGCGGCGTGTCTTCGGCATGGGCTACGCCGAGGCCGCCAGCGCCTATCGCGACCTGCTGGTGCGACGTCGCTCGTATGCGCCTTGGGGTGACGCGCCGTACTTGATCGACGAGGTGACCATCGAGAACCTCGGCAGCGAGACGAAACAGCTGTCCCACTACGAGGTGTTCGACGTGGCGCGACGCCCGATCGACATCAACTGGGCCGTCTCCGGCGCGGTGGGCAGCGTGCCTGCCTCTGCCCGCGCGGCGCGCGACGCGACCAACCAGCACTTCGACGAAGCCGTGGCCTACGACGCAGCCGCGCGACGGCTTTCGCTACGCAGATCGCACGCGCCAGGCTTCGAGCCAGTACCCAAAGACCAGCCTGCGCCGAGCAACGACTACCCGCCCGACCCGTTCTTGCAAATGTTGGTGGGCGACGTGAGCGACACCTTCACCGAAAAGACGTCGTTTTTCGGCGCGGGTGATCGCAGCGCGCCAGAGGTCGTGAGCGAGGCGCTGAGCGGTGAGGGCACCAGCAGCGGCGCCCGCGGTGACGCTCGAAACGGCCTTGGTCAGCCACGCATGTTCGGTTTGAAGACGAAGCTCACGCTGGCAGCAGGTGCACAGCAGAAATTGCGCTTCGCATACGGCTACGCGCCCATGGCTGAATCGTTCGAAGTCGACCCAAAATTCTCGGATGAGAGCTTCGATGGGCTCGCCGAATACAGAAGCGAGCTCGAGAAGAGAGATTTTGTTTTCGCGTCGAACGACGAACCAGCTTTGACTCGTGAGCTTGCCTGGCACGCCTACGCGATGGAAGCGTCCGTGGGCCGGCGCGATTACTTCGAGGGCCCTGTCGTGCCGCAAGGCTCGGCGTATTTGTATTTGCATGGCGCCGACGGCGCTGCGCGCGACCTCGGCTTGTTTGCGCTGCCGCTCACCTACATCGACCCGCCGCTGGCGCGCGCCGAGCTCGAGCTGTACATGCGCGTGCAGTTCGCCGCTGACGGGCGCTTCACGTACGCGTTTCAGGGGCACGGCATGCTCGACGACGCGGGCGTGCACCACTCACCGAGCGACCTCGACTTGTTCTTCTTGTGGGCGCTCGGCGAATACATCGGCGCAACCGGTGACGAGCGCTTCTTCGATGAAAAGGTGCCGTTTTGGCCGAAAGAGGCGCTGCCCGACGCTGTCGTGATGGACCACGTGGTCGCCTCGCTGCGGCACTTGTTCGATGAGGTCGGCACCGGCGCGCACGGCCTGGTGCGCGTCGGCACCGGCGACTGGAGCGACGGCATCGTGTTCGAGGCGCCGCTCGACAAACACGATTTCGTCGCCGAGAACGGAGAGAGCGTGCCCAACACGCAGATGGCGATCGCCGTCTTGCCACGCATCGCCTCCATGATCGAGGGCCGCGACCCCGACCTGGCAGAAGAGATCCGCGGTCACGTGGAGGCATATCGAACCGCGCTCCCGACAGCGTGGGGCGGCGCGTTCTTCGGGCGCGCCTATTTCGGCGATGACGTGCTCGTGCGCGGCGACGAGATCGATCTTGAAGCGCAAGTGTGGTCCTTGATCGGCTCGTCGTACGCGTCAGACGCTGATCGAAATGGCGCGATCGAAGCCATCTACGCCACGCTCGACAAGCCTTCGCCTGCGGGTGCCATGTTGCGCGCAAACGGTCAGGTGTGGCCGGCGATCAGCGCGCTGCTGACCGAGGGCTACGCCGTTTCGCAGCCGGAGCTCGCGTGGTCGCACTTCAAACGCAACACGATGTTCGCGCATGCGCTGGCCTACCCCGAGGTGTGGTTCGGCATCTGGGATGCGCCTGACGGCATGAACGGACCTGTCGGCGATCGCCCGGGGGGCACTTGGTACAGCGTCGTCACGCCGATGACCGACTACCCCGTGCAGAACAACAACGCGCACGCGATGCCGCTCTATGCTGCGCTGCGCATGGCGGGGCTGTCGGCGACTGCGCACGGCCTGCGCGTCGCCCCCAAGATCCCGCTCGACGATTTTTCACTGAAGACCGCGCTGTGCGACGTGCGCCGCACGCCGGGCGAGCTCCGCGTCCGCTACACGCCGATCGGTGCCGCCGTCCGCCGGGTGCAGATCGTCGCGCCGCCAGGGACGATGATCAGCGAGGCCTTCGTAAATGGCGTGCCACGAGCGGCCTCGCTTGGGGAGCCTGTGGAGGTGGTGGTGCTGGGCGGCGAAGGGGCTTCGTTCGACCTTCGGGTCACGCTCGAGCCGGTCGAATGACGTAGTCCTTGCAAGCGAGCGGCTGCCGTTCTCTGCTCCACCTGTCATGGCCCTGTCCGACGAGATCGCCGCGCTCGATGCCGCCACCAAACAACGCCTCGAATTGCGCGGTTTTCGCGTCGATCGCTTGCTCGGGTGGGCCGCTACGATGGGCAGCGGCAAAGACGCGCGCAACCGGCTGAAGGGCGAGGTTACGGCCCCGGCCCCGACCGACATCATCGATGCACCGCAGCCAGGCACGCCCAACTACGAGCACTATCAGCAGATCGGCCTCGGCCTGTTGCGCGAAGGCCGAGTCGCGCTGTGCGTGCTCGCCGGCGGCATGGCGACGCGTATGGGTGGCGTCGTCAAGGCGTTGGTCGAGGCCACTCCTGGTCATACTTTTTTGGATCTGCGACTCGGCGAGCAGCGCGCCCTCGCGGAGCTGAGCGGTCGAAAAGTACCGCTCTGGTTGATGACCAGCGAAGCGACGCGCGGGCCCATCGAGGCCGCGCTCGGTGATCGCCGCGACGGTGTCGACATCGCAGTGTTCGAGCAGTGTGTCGCGCCCCGCCTGACGCCGGACGGTCACCTGTTTCGCGAAGACGACGGCAAAGCCAGCATCTACCCGACGGGGCACGGCGACTTGCCCGAAGCGCTGCGACAGAGCGGCCACCTGCGTCGGTTCTTGGATGATCGCGGCGGCGGCTACGTGTGGCTGGCGAACCTCGACAACCTGGGCGCCAGCGTCGACCCCGCGATCCTCGGCTGGATGATGGAGCGAGAGGCGCCGTTGATGGTCGAGGTAGTCGACAAAGTCGGCACTGATCGCGGCGGCGTTCCTGTGCTTTGGGAAGGGCAGCGCATCATCGCGGAAGAGTTTCGCCTGCCCGCCTCGCTCGACGCGAACACGATTCGGGTCTTCAACACCAACACGTTCCTGTGCGACGCATCGCGGCTCGAGAACCTGTCGTTCGACTTCACGTTCGTCGAGGTCGAGAAGACCGTTCAAGGACGTAAGGCGGTGCAATTCGAGCGCTTGCTCGGCGAGATCACCGTCGCGATCGAGCCCCAGCTGTTGCGCGTGCCACGCGACGGTGTCGCCTCGCGCTTCTTGCCCGTAAAAGACAACGACGAGCTCGCGCGACGCCGTCCGGAGATCGAAGCCATCGCTCGCGCCCGAGGAATGTTGCGATGACGCTCAGCCGCGTCGGTCTCGCCGGGGTGCTCGCGTTGTTGCTCGCAGCCAGTGCGCGTTCCGACGCGCACGCCGACCCACCGCTCTCGATCGGCGACCCGCTGCCTTCGCCAGGCCGCGCTCTGGCATCCATCGACGATGCCTCCGCCACCGGTCAGAACCCGGCGAATCTGGCGTTTCTTCCCGCGCCCGAGCTGCGCTGGATGTGGACGTACACTGGCGACCAAGCGGCCATCCCCGTGCGCGGGCATGCCGTCGACCTGGCCGCTCCCCTGTGGTTTCTCGCGGCCGGCCTGCGCGTCGAGCTGCACGACCCGCCGGCCGCCGCTCCGTTCCCCTTCGTCGACAACTACCAGTGGGTGCGCGCTGCGATCTCGGGCCGCATCGACAACTGGCTTGGCCTCGGCCTCGGCATGGGCTGGTCGATCTCCGACGCGCCAGCGCTCGATGGTCAGTTCGGCATCACCGCGGCCGCCACCGTGCGCCCTCACGAGTTCGTCTCGTGGTCGGCCGTCGTGCGCGACTTCAACGTGCCCGTGAGCCGCGACGAAACCACGATATCGCTGCGCTCTTGGGAGACCGGCTTCGCGTTTCGGCCCATCATCGGGCGCCGCGATTTCGAGTTCGGGGTCGAAGGCCGCTTCTTCGATCAACCGGGTGAGGGTTCGCTCAAGACGCACCTGGGCGTCGACATCCCGTTCGGTCGTTTGCGCGCCGACGTGAAGTGGCTCGAGGTGGGCGATGACGATCCGCAGTTCACGACCACTGCGGGCATCGACGTGAACTGGGGACCGCTGCAAGCCTCGGGCGGTGCTCTCTTCGGCAACGGCATCGGCCTCGAGAACAGCGGCTTCTACGCAGGCGCGGCGATCCGCGGTTATCGCGAGCCTGGCATCCCGCTCCTGAAGCGCGTCGCGCGCATCGACATCAACGACACGCCCGGTGTGCGCGGCCATGTTCACCTGTTGCGCAGGCTTTGGCGCCTCGCCAAGAACGACGAGGTCGAAGGCGTGCTGCTCGTGATGAAGGACGAGCCGTCGTCTTCCCTCGCGCATGCTGAAGAGCTGGGCGACGCCATCCGTACGCTGCGCGCTCACGGCAAGAAGGTCGCGTGCCACTTGGAGGATGCAGGCGGCCGCTCGCTGTATGCCTGCTCACAGGCCGACCGCATCGCGATCAACCCCGCTGGGGGTCTGCGTTTCTCCGGCTTCTCGTCGCGTTACTTCTACTTCGGCGGCACGCTCGACAAGCTCGGCGTGAAGTCCGACTTCGTCCGCATCGGCCCGCACAAGAGCGCCGCCGAGCAGCTGACCATGAGCGGCGGCAGCCAAGTCGCCAAGGCCGATCATCAAGATTTGGTCGACGAATACGAGAAGATCTTCATCCACGATGTCGGTGGCGGGCGCAAAATCCCGGCCAACACTTTGCGCAGGACGCTCGCCAAGGGCCCGTTTCTAGCCAAAGAGGCGCGCGAAGCAGGCCTCGTCGACAGCCTGGTGTACCCCGACGAAATCGGCCGCTTCATGAACGAGGTGATGGGTGGCGACGCCGCCGTCGTGAAGTCGCTGCCGTTCTCCGAGGCGCCTAGACGCTGGAGCAGCGACGACAAGATCGCGGTGATCTACCTCGCTGGCGACATGGTCGACGGCGAGAGCCAGACGATCCCGCTGATCAACATTCGACTCGCGGGCTCGCGCACGATCGCCGCCGCGCTGAAACGAGCACGCGACGACAACACCATCAAGGCCGTGATCTTTCGGATGGAGACGGGCGGTGGCTCGTCGCTGGCAGCGGACGTGATCTTGCGAGAGGCACAGCTGCTCGCGAAGAAAAAGCCGGTGGTGGTTTCGATGGGCTCCGTTGCAGCGAGCGGCGGTTACTACGCAGCCATGGGCGGCGGCACCGTGTTCGCGAACCCAGCGACCGTGACAGGCTCGATCGGCATTTTCTACGGAAAGGTCGACGTCACCGGCTTGATGAGCAAGCTCGGCGTCGGCTCGGAGGTGGCGCGCTCTACGCCGCGCGCCGACGCAGAGTCGCTGTTTCGCCCGTTCAGCGACGACGAACGTGAGGTGCTCACTGGCAAGGTGAAACAGTTCTACGATCTCTTCATCGGACGGGTGGCAGAGGGTCGCCACATGACGGCCAACGAGGTCGACGCCGTCGCGCGAGGTCGTGTGTGGACTGGGCGCCAAGCCAAAGAACGCAAGCTCATCGATCGCCTCGGCGGCATGCGCGAGGCCTTCGAAGAAGCCAAAGCGCTCGCCCATTTGCCGGAGGACGTGACCATGATCGAGCTTCCTGAAGAAGACGACTCGCTGCTCGGCTTCTTGCTCAAGCAGATCGGCTTCTCAGCGGGTGGCGCTGGGTTCATCTTGCCGCCGGCCCTGTACGACGTCGCGCGCGCGCTCTCTCCCTTCCTCGTGTACGACTCGAGCGTGCCGCTCGCCCGTGTCGAGATGTTCGAGCAAGGCGGCAGTCCGGCGCGCATGCTGAACGCAGGCCAAGACGGCGAAGACCCCGCCGCGTTCGATGAAAGCGACGGCCTGTGGTGAGCGCGTCTCCGCTGCTGGTGGCCAGGCAGGCTCGCATCTCGGTCGACGACAGCGTGGCGATCCCGAGCTTCGATCTCGAGACCAAAGGCCGCCGGTTGGTGCTCGCAGGTGGTGTCGGTCCGCTGTTCGCTGCGCTGTCGAACATTCCGCTCGGTGCTGCCGATGCGGCGCGCGCGGCCGCCAGAGACGAGATCGTCGACATCGCCGGTCGCGCGCGGGCTTCTGCCGGTGAGCTCTTGCTCGTCGGGCGTGACGTTTCCCGGCAAGAACATCTCGCCTTCGTCGGTGCTGCGCCGCTCGACCCGCCGGCCGCTGCCGAGTGGTCTCTGCTCGAGTACGTGGTGACTTCGACCCGTCTCGCGCTCGCAGCGCGCGGTTCGCGGGCCAGCGGTGCCGAGACGACGAAACGCTCGCAAGCTGCTCTCGATCTCGTGGGGCTCGGCGCCGGTGGCAAGCGGCCCATCCAATCGCTCACCGCACCGGAGCGCCGCGTCCTGGTGCTGGCGGCGGCTGCCGCAGCCGACCCCGAGGTGATCGTCGCCGAGCGGCCGCTGGCGGGGCTCGAAGACCAGGCAGCCGCTTTCGTGATGAAAGCGATGGAAGCCGTATTCGAGACGCGTTTCGCCGTGATCACGGTCGACCGACTGGCTGCCGGCACGCCCGAGGGCGCGTTCACACGCAGAGCCAGCGACGTCGCGTTGTTTTTCGGCGGTGAGCTCGGTGTCTTCGGCTCGCCGGCAGACGTTCTTCGCAGCGCCCGGCTCTATCGCGTGGTGGTCGCCTCCAACGCGGATTTACTGCGCGCAGCGCTGAGCGAACGCGGCCTCGTGCTGGAGGGCGGGCCGACACAGTTTTCGCTGGCGACGACTGAAGAGGCAAGCGTCTCCGACGTGCTTCGTGTTGCGAGCGAAGTGCGATCCGCGGTGGTCGAGATCGTTCCGCTCATGTAGGGTTTCTTTCCCATGGCAGAGTCCCACATTGCGGCTTCACCGCGCGTACGGACGAGCGGCCGTCTGGGTATCCTCACCGGGCTGTCGCTGGCCGTCTCGGCAATTCCGCTGCCGATCTTGCCAGAGCGGCTGGTGTTTCAGATCCGCGGCGCCATCGTGCAAGACGTCGCGGGTCGCCATGGCCTCAGCTTGACCAGTGAGGCTCGGCGCTGCCTGGCCGAGTCCGGCGGTGAGTCACCGATGCGAGACATCCTCAAGCGGGGCCTCGGCTTCTTGAGCAAGACGTTCGTCAAGAAGCTGAGCCCGCTGTCGACGCTGTTCACCGCCAGCGCCTCGTTCGAGGTCTTCGCGACGGGTCACCTGTTCGACCGCTATCTCGAGCAACACCGCGGCTCGAGGTCGGTGCGCATTCAGGTCGACGAGGCGCGCGCGCTGCGTCGCTTGATCGAGTCCGCCATCTTGCGGGCGTTATCACCCACCTTGAAAGCCGACCCCCTGCCGCTGTTGCCGCCGGTCGAAGACTTGCGCGACGAGTTCACCCGCTGGGTCGACACGATTCTGATGTTGGGTGCCGGTCTGCCGGGCTACCTCGAGCGCCGCCTCGACGCAGCGTTCGACGCGCTCGTTCAAGAGCACGGCTCACCCGCCTGATGGCGTCGAAAGACGACGAGCGAGCAGCGCGAGCCAGGCTCTCGAAGAGCCGTCGCGTGATCGTGAAGATCGGCTCCAAGAGCCTGAGCGGTGACGCTTGGGAGCGCATGGCCGCCGAGGTGGGCGAGCTGGTGAACGCTGGGCGCAAGGTCGTGATCGTGTCGAGCGGCGCGATCGCGCTCGGCACGCAGCGCCTCGGGCTGCGCGCGCGCCCGAAAGACATGGCCTGGCTGCAGGCTGCCGCCGCGGTCGGGCAGAGCGCGCTGATGCAACGCTGGGAGGCCGCGCTTGCACCAGTGGGTCTCACCGGGGCCCAGGTCCTCTTGACGCACGCCGACTTGGCGGACCGCACACGCACCAACAACGCCCAGCGTGCCCTCGAGGCGCTGCTCGAGGCCGGCGCCATTCCGATCATCAACGAGAACGACGCTGTCAGCGTCGAAGAGATCAAGTTCGGCGACAACGACCAGCTTGCCAGCATGGTGGTCCCGCTCGTGGGAGCCGACCTGCTCGTGCTGCTCTCCGACGTCGAAGGGCTGCTGGACGACCACGGCGTACGCGTCTCCTTCGTTCGCAGCATCGCGCGCGAGGCTCGCGGTCTTGCGGGCGGCTCGCGCTCGGGTGTGGGCACTGGCGGTATGACCAGTAAAGTAGAGGCCGCACACCGCGCGACCATCGCCGGCGCAGATGTTGTGATCGCCCACGCACGCACGCCAGGGATCTTGCCGCGAGTCTTGGCGGGTGATGATGAGGGCACACTGTTTCCGGCCACGCTGCAGCGGATCAGCGCGCGCAAACACTGGATCGCGTTCACCTTGCGCCCTCGCGGCGCGCTGGTGCTGGACCGCGGCGCCGCACAGGCCGTGACCAAGAACAAGAGCATCCTGGCTGTCGGCGTGCTCGGTGTGCGGGGCAGCTTTCAGCCCGGTGACAGTGTTTCGCTGATCGACGCTGAAGGTGTCGAGCTCGGCCGCGGCCTGGTGACGCTATCGACTGTCGACGCCGCGCGTGCCTGTGGCAAACGTTCGGAGGAAGGTCATACTGAAGAGTTCGTACATCGAGACGACTTGGTGGTTCTACCGACCGAGTAGGATGCGTGTCGCACACGCTCCCACTCAATTCGCGCCAGTCATCACACGCGCGAAACATCGCGCTCGGTCGCGTGTCTCGGTTCTCTTGCGGGGCGTTCAATGGGCAAGCGCGGAGGGCGTGTATGGGCAAGCTAGGTCTGGTGCTGAATGGAGTGTTGCTGTCAGGGGTGCTCACGGTCATGCTGGTGGGCTCCGAGGGGGCAGCGGCGCCCGTCGTTCAGAACCGTGATCAGGGGCTCAGCGCTTTGGAGGCCGACGTCGCCACCGAGCCAAACGCAGAAAACCTCAGCGCGCTGGCGTCCACCTACCTCGACCACCAACAGCCCGGTCTGGCGCAGGCTGTCCTCGACCAAAACGCGGCGATCGACCCGGCGGCGGTGACGCACGTTCGCTCGCGCGTTGCGCTGGCCCACGGCCGTGTCAGCGAGGCGCTGTATCTGTCCGAGCTCACGGTGAAGAAGTGCGATCTCGACGGTTGTGCCCCGAAGACAGTGGCGCGTGCCTTGCGCCAGGCTGAGCTGCTTCGTGCAATGAGCGAGGCAGGTATCAGCGACCCGAGCCTCGACCCTGTCGGTACCGACCTCGCTGTCGCTCGTAGTGGTCGCCAGGTTCGACTCGAGCAACCCTGAGCCGCCCCGGGGGGCCCACGAAATTTTCGTGCTGCATTGAAAATATATTTTCGCTGCGCCCCAAAGCTTCCGTAACCTCGAACGTCGAACCCGGGCTTTCCACTTCTGTTGCTTATCGCCGCACTCCGCCACTGAAGCAGCCGCTCCGCAAGCGTGCTCCACAGCCAAGCACTTTGGTCCAGCGACGTGTCGCTGGGACGAAACGAGGCCCCGTGACCTCTCTCCGGTCTGCTGAAGGTCGAACCCAGATGCTGGTGTCCACCACCGGTGTTGCGTGCCTGTTCATGGTCTTCAGCACTGGCTGTATCCGCCCGTCGAAGGTCGAGCTTCCGACGCCCGCCGCCCAAGACGACGCGCTGAATCGCCCGTTCTTGGCGCCGCTCGAGCTGACTGACGACCCCGTGCAAGACGCGATCGTGCGTGTCGTCGGCGAGGTCAGCTGCTCGGGCACGTTGATCGCCGACGACCTCGTGCTCACCGCCCATCATTGCGTCTCCGAGCGCGATGAAAAGGGCAACGTGCTCACGCGAGACATTCCGGCCACGTCGGTTCATGTCGAGCTCGGCGGCGATGATTTGCCGTGGGGCGAAGTGCGTGTGAAGGCCATCGTCACGCCTGCGTGTGGCTACGAGCAAGGCACTGGCGATCTGGCGATCTTGGTCCTGTCTCGCAAGCTGGTGGGCATGCCGACATTCGAGCCCAGCGTCTCGCCGCCGCACCTCGAAGAAGAAGTGACTCCGTGGGGCTTTGGACGCTGCGCAATGTCGGAGGGCGCTATCCGTCGGCAGAGCCGCCCTGGCGGTTTGGTGAATGCAGTCGATCGTGGCGTGTTCCGCGCGGATGCTGCCATCTGTCCAGGTGACTCCGGTGGCCCAGTGCTGAACAACAAGCGGGAGGTCATCGGCGTGATCTCCGCGGCCGTGATGGACACCGACGCCAGGACCCGGGACAGCGCCTATTTTGCTCGTCTCGACAGATTTCAGCAGCTGTTCTCGGCTGCGCGGGAAATCGCGGACGGCGCGAGTGCGTCCGAGCTGCCGCCGTATCGCAGCTGCGAGCTTCCGTAGCATCGCCAATCGTCCGCTCGTTGGGCCGTCTCGGCAGCCCGCTGGTAGCCTGGGCTCGTGGCGAAATTTCTGAGAGCAGCGCTGTGGGTGGTGGGCATCCTCGGGGTGCTCACGCTGCTGCTCCGCCTCCTGCTGTTCAAGGTCTGGACGATCCCGGACGATCCGATTCTGGACGCTTCGCTGGCGCCGTCCGTTGCGGCTGGTGACGTGGTGCTGGTGCTGACCCGCGGTGACCGCGGGGTCGGCGACCTGGTGCGCTGCACCGACCCAGAGGACGCGCAACGGTGGGTGGTCGGCAGAATCTACGGCGTCGAGGGTGACCGCGTGTCTGTCGCCCAAGGGACCGTGACGGTGAATGGGCACCGGAACTCGACCCAAGAGTCGTGTGTGGAGAACCAGGTCACCACGATAGATCCGCGCTCCGGCGCGCCTGCGAAGCTGTCGTGCTCCCGGGTCGAGCTTGCGGGCGGCTGGCATTTCATCGCACTTGGCCCCGAGACCGGGGTCGAAACTCCTCGAGAGCACCTGGTGGGGCCAGGGCGCTACTATTTGATCAGCGACAACCGTAACAACCACGAAGATTCACGAGACTTCGGCGCTGTCCTCAAGGAGACCTGCATCGACCGCATCAGCTTCCGCCTTTGGGGCAAGGGGGGCTTCGGTGACAGCGCCCGTCGTTTCGACGTCATTCGCTGAGATTCCTCCCCTCCGGAACAAGAAAGGCACGCACGGAAGAATCTTGTTCGATGATCAACCTTCGGTTGAATCTTCCGTGCCAGATCAGTCTTTGGCGGGCGCTTGCGCGCGTTTCTTGTTCCGGAGGGCACGGAAGAATCTTGTTCGATGATC
>Ga0105048_10002795_pt1 | contig 28472 bp, 26 predicted proteins | sample MAT05_FD_78382 | JGI IMG/M metagenome (GOLD analysis project Ga0105048, IMG submission 78382) | Freshwater microbial communities from Lake Fryxell liftoff mats and glacier meltwater in Antarctica - MAT-05 | ecosystem: Environmental > Aquatic > Freshwater > Ice > Liftoff microbial mat | place...
ATAACGTATCCAATGGTCGCACGTTCCCGCCAGCATTCGCTCCGTTGTAGTAGTTGCGGAAGACCACGAGACCATGAATGGTCTTCCCCAACTGGCCGCGCAGCAGCGTGAGGTCGTCACCGGTCTGCCGAATGATGTTGTCCGTCTGTTTTTTGAGCTCCGCATGGAGAGAACTCAGGATGGCTCGTTCTTCTTCGGAGCCTTCCTTGTTCATCATGGATTTCTCGATCAGCTCGGTAAGAGCCCAATGGCGTTTGCGGATGAGATCGATCGTCACCGGAGCATAGAGGTCGTTCGCATAGTAAAGAACGACCAATTTGCGCCTCTGCAAATCGGCGGCCTTCAAGGGATCATCGCCTTTGCCGAGGCGCTCGATAATCGGAGCCTCGTCCGCCCTCGTCTTCGGACACACGGTCCATGCCGCGATCAAGAGAAGAATTCCAAGGGTCCGACGAGGAATCGTGATAGGCATGACTTGGTCCGCCGATGTGATATTGGGGCCGATAGATCATTTTCCAATGAGCCAAAGGCATCAGCAAGCAAACTTCGTGGGAATTCCCTTTTTCTGTTTCCAATCCCGTTCGTTCGTGCTATCGTGTGATTCTCACCGCTTTTCCCTCCTTTCCAAGTTGGAGTCTTCACGATGACTCGATTCGCTTCCCTTCTCACCATACTAGTAATGCCTTCATTCCTTCTGGCCGCGGATGCGCCGAAGGTGGCCGTCGGCTCTCCCGCCCCGGCTTTCAAATTCAAAGATCAGACGGGCAAAGAGATCGACCTCGCGGATCTGACGAAGCAAGGACCCGTGCTCGTACGGTTGACATGCGGCTGCGCCGGTTGCGACAAGGAACTGGCTTACTTCCAGGAGCTCGACACGGCGTACAAGACCGCCGGGCTCACCAGCGTCGCGATCTTCAAGGAACCTGACGCCAAGGTCGCCCAGTACGCGAAAGACAAGAAGATCAACATGCTCTACGGCATCGACAGTAAGGGCGATAGCTGGAAGGTCTTCGAAACCAAAGCGATGCCGACGAACTTCCTGATCGGCAAGGGCGGCGAGATCCTCGCGATTTCCGCCGGTTGCGATCCGAGCGGCCTCATCGCCAAGAAGCTCTCCGAGAAGATCGCCAAGACGATCAATACGGATGTCGTCGACATCAAGACCCGTGTGGACGAGAACAAGAAGAAGTAGTCATGCATTGGCGAGCGTCGAGCCGTCAGGCCGACGTGGAACCCGCTCACACGTCGGCCTGACGGCTCGACGCTCGCCAAAAGCATTGTGATTTTGACATGATTCTCGTCACAGGCGGGGCCGGCTTCGTCGGCCGTCATCTCGTTGGGCTGCTTCTTGAGCGTGGCGAATCAGTCCGCGTTCTTGATCGCACTTCCTCAGCTATTGCATCTTTCCCCTCGTCGATTGAGTATGTCCACGGCGACATCCGCGATCGATCGTGCGTCGCCCAAGCGGTCCGCGGTTGCCGGGCGGTCTATCATCTCGCTGCCGATCCGCAACTCTGGGCTCGACGCCGTGGGCATTTTCATGCCGTCAACTATCTCGGCACAGTCAACGTTCTTGATGCGGCCATCGCCGCAAGCGTGCCGCGCATTCTGCACACCAGTACCGAATCGATCCTGACCCGAGCAAAGCAAACAGCCCCGATTGCCGAGGATCAGGCGATCACGGTTCACGACGTAATCGGACCGTATTGTCGGTCGAAGTTTCTTGCGGAGAAGTACGCCTTTCAGCTCGCGAGCCGCAGTGCACCGATCGTCGTCGTGAATCCGACTCTTCCTATTGGCCCTGGCGATTGGGGACGTTCGCCGCCGACACGGATGATGCTCGATTTCTGTTTAGGCAAGCGCTCGGCCTATCTTGACGCGGAACTCAACTTGATCGACGTCCGCGACGTGGCGGAGGGGATGGTCCGCGCTCTTGAGCATGGAGAACCGGGGCGACGCTACTTGCTCGGCGCGGAGAACTGGTCGATCCGCTCCGTGTTCGGTGAGTTGGCACGGTTGACCGGATTGCCGGAACCACGCTGGCGCGTCCCCTATCCGATCGCATTAGCCGCCGCTTATGTGAGCGAGTTCCTGGCCCACGTCGTGACGCACGAGATTCCCGCGGCCAGTGTCACGGGGGTGAAACTGACGAGACGGCGAATGCACTTCGACGCTTCGCGCAGTCTGACGGCCCTCCGCTTGACGCCCCGACCCGTGGCAACGTCCATCGCCGAGGCCGTCGCCTGGTTCCGCGAGCGAGGCTGGATCGAGTAAAACTTTCGAAAGCAAAGAGAAGAAACCACGAATCAGGCGAAGCTAACGAATCAAGAAACCCGATGACCCGGCTTTTCTTATACGTCCGATTCGCCTGATTCGTGGTTTCTTCTTTCTTCACGAGTTTGATCGATCGGCGCACGGTGACTGCTCTTGTTTACCACCACGCAAAATCGCTACATTAAGCACAATTGGCATCATCGCCTCACCGCCCCGAGGAATGGATTTCCCGTGAACGGACTCGCCACTTCAGATTCTGCTCCCCCACCATCTGCCGATCCGACTATTGACCTTCAATCCGCAGTGCGTCTCGGCGCCGACGGATTGCTTGATCGCCAACGCGGCGATGGCCACTGGGTCGGCGAGCTTCAAGGCGATTCGATTCTCGAATCCGAATACATCCTGCTGATGGCGTTCCTTGGCCGTAAAGGCGACCCGCGCGTCCGTCAGGCCGCCAACTACTTGCTGCAAGTGCGCAGTACCAATGGCGGATGGGGAAATTATCCCGGCGGTCCCGCTGAAATCAGCGTCTCCGTCAAAGCCTACTTCGCTCTCAAGATTGCCGGGCGTTCGGGCGACGAGCCGTTGATGCGTGAGGCCGCGGGTGTCATCCGGTCGCTCGGCGGGGCCGAAGCGTGCAATAGTTTCACTCGCTTTTACCTCGCCCTGCTCGGGCAAACGCCGTACGCCAATTGCCCGGCCGTGCCGCCGGAACTTGTTCTGCTTCCGCGCTGGTCGCCGATCAACATCTACAAAATGTCGGCCTGGTCGCGAACGATTCTCGTCCCACTCAGCGTCGTCTGGGCCAAGAAGCCCGTGCGAAACTTGCCAACCGAACTAGGCATCCGTGAGTTGTTTCTCGAAGATCCGCAAGCGATTCACCCGCCGCTCGCGCCCACGCAAGCCTACTTTTCCTGGACGAATTTTTTCTTGAAGGCTGACGGGTTCCTGAAATGGCTCGAACGTCGAGGCATCACCCCACTGCGTCGTCGGGCGACACGTCGGGCCATCGCCTGGATGCGCGAACGCTATGTCGATAGCGACGGCGTCGGCGCCATCTTTCCATCAATGGTCTACAACGTCATCGTGCTCCGCAGTCTCGGCGTGAAAGACGACGACCCAGAAATGATCTGGGCGATGAAGCAGATCGAAGACCTGATGATCGCGGAAGGCGACACGTTGCGTCTTCAGCCGTGCGTCTCACCCGTGTGGGACACGGCTCTGGCGCTGATCGCTCTAGCAGATGCCTCAGAATCTTCTGAATCCTCCGTACACTGGCTCCTTGATCGCGAGATCCGTCGGCCGGGCGACTGGAGTCGATCGAATCCGCGATTGGAACCGGGCGGCTGGTGTTTCGAGTATCGCAATGGCTTTTATCCGGACACCGACGACACGGCCATGGTGCTCATCGCCCTCGCCCGCACCGGGCACACGGAAGAGCCGGCGGTTCAGCGGGCGTTGCCCTGGCTCCTCGGCATGCAGAACCGCGATGGCGGTTGGGCCGCGTTCGATCGCGACATCAACCGCGAATTTCTCACCAAGGTTCCGTTCGCCGATCATAATGCGATGCTCGACCCGAGTTGCCCCGACATCACCGCCCGCGTGCTGGAAGCGCTGGGTCACTTCGGCCATCGTCCCGGTCAGAAGCATGTCGATCGCGCGTTGAGTTTCATCGAAAAGAATCAGGAATCGAACGGTTCGTGGCCCGGCCGTTGGGGCGTCAACTATATTTATGGGACGTGGCAAGTGCTGGCCGGGTTGAAGAGCATTGGTTGCGATCTTCGCCTGCCGATGGCTCGCCGAGCGGTCGATTGGCTCAAGAGCGTGCAACAGATGAATGGCGCCTGGGGTGAATCGTGCCGAAGTTACGACGACCCCGCCTGGGCCGGCAAGGGAGAGCCGACGGCATCGCAGACGGCCTGGGCGCTTCTGGGCTTACTAGCGGCGGGCGATGGTTCATCGTCGGCGGTGCGGGCCGGGATCGAATGGCTCGTGAGTTCCCAGAAGCCGCACGGCGGCTGGGACGAGGAACCGTTCACGGGCACGGGCTTCCCGAAAGTCTTCTACTTGAAGTATCATCTATACCCGGTGTATTTTCCGTTGATGGCGCTGGCGCGTTACGCGTCGGACATCGCGATTAGTTTGGAGCTCCTATGCGATTCCCCTTGAGTCTCACGCTCGACATGGCGGCTTACATCGCCACCAAGAAGATCATGCGCAAGAAGCGGTTTCCGCTGGTGCTGATGCTCGAGCCGTTGCACGCCTGCAATCTCACTTGCACCGGTTGCGGGCGCATTCGTGAGTATGAGGAATCGATCCGCGAGAAGCTATCGGTGGAACAGTGTCTCGCGGCCGTGGATGAAGCGGGAGCGCCGATCGTCAGCATCTGCGGCGGTGAGCCGCTGATCTACCCCGGCATCGGCGAACTGGCGCAAGGCATTCTCAAGCGGCGCAAACACATTTACCTCTGCACGAACGGTGTCTACCTCGAACGCAAACTCTCGCAATTCCGGCCGACGTCGCGATTCTTCTTCAACGTCCATCTCGATGGTTTGGAAAAGTCGCATGACTGCGCCGTCGAGCGTGAAGGCGTCTTCCAGGCAGCCATTGAAGGCATCAAGGCCGCCAAGAAAGCCGGGTTCCTCGTCTGCACCAACACGACGGTGTACAAGGAAACGGACATGGACGAACTCGACCTTCTCTACGGTTATCTCACGAAGCTAGGCGTCGATGGCTTCATGCTCTCACCGGCCTATGGCTACGACGCGGTGCAAAAGACCAACCCCAACGGCGCGGCCGAGATCTTCATGACCCGCGACGAGATCAAGGAAAAATTCCGCGAGGCCGACAAGCTGCTGAAGAAATACAAGATGGCCACCTCGCCAATTTATCTCGACTTCCTGAAAGGGAATCGCGATCTCACCTGCACCGCCTGGGGCAACCCGACACGCAACGTGAAGGGCTGGAAGGGACCCTGTTACCTCATCACCGACGAACACCACGACTCGTTCGACGACCTGATGAACAACACGAAGTGGGAGAACTACGGCCAGGGCAAGGACCCGCGTTGCGAACACTGCATGGTCCATTGCGGGTTCGAACCATCCGCGGCACTTGGGGTCAACGCGAAATTGGGCGACAGCTTCAAGATGCTGATGTGGCAACTCGCATGACCTTGGCCGACTTCCGAGGCACGGCTCTCTTCTTCGCCGTGGAACGCGAGTCGAGCGCCTTTTTTAGGTCGTTCCCTGAGTCGCCTCGACCGCTCGGTAAGGTCGGCTGGCTGATCGGCAATCCCCCGGTATTCGTGGGCCTTCTCGGCGTCGGCAAACCGTCTGCCCGAAAGGTGATTGAACATTTCTTGGAAAGCGCCGCCCGGCCGGATCGCATCATCGTGGCCGGGTTCGCGGGCGCTCTACGTTCGGGCCTCGCTCTCGGCGAGGTGATCGTCGCTTCTGAAGTTGTCGATGAAACCAGAATCTGGCGGACGACTTGGCCGAACGAGCGAGCGGGCCGAGTTTTCACCTCCCAGCGGATGATCGGCGATCCTGTAGAGAAAAAGAAACTTGGTACTGAGCTTCACGCCGATGTGGTCGACATGGAATCAGCGGCCGTGGCCGAGATGTGTGCGAAGCACGGCATCCCCTTCGGTTGCGTCCGTGTCGTCTCCGATGATGTCAATCGCCCGCTTTCGCAACGGTTGATGGGGATCGTCGAATCAGGGCGGGTGTCGATTCCCCGCGTGTTGTGGGAGGTTGTGCGTTCACCGAAATTGGGGCTCGAACTAATTCGGTTGGCGCGACATACACGTTTTTCGGCGGACAGTTTGACGAGGAAGTTGCGGGAGTTGTTGGATGGTTGATAATGCCATCATTCCGAGCCCGACACGAAGCGAGGGCGTGAGGCCAACGGAAATGCGAGACTGTCTGTGGGTCGGGTCGGAATTCGTCTCGCTGTGGAACATTCCCTCGCTACGCGTCGGGCTCGGAATGCGCTGACCGAAATCTGTTCACCCCCACACGTGGACGCGTTCGCGCAACCCCGCAGGTAGGTGCTCCGCCACCGCCTGGCGAGCTTCGTCCATTTCGTACCGCGAGCTAACATGACTGGCGATGATGCACTCATTCTGGAAGCGATCGGCCCGATCGACAAAGTCGGCCACGTGCATGTGCCCATACGAGTGAATCCTCTCACGCGGGTGATTCATGCGTACGAAACTCATCTCCGCGATCAGAATGCGGGCCGCATAGAACTCCGGATTGGCGTCGAGACCTTCGGGCCGAGTGTCGCCCGTGTAAGCCAACAGCGGGGTACGCACCGGGTGTGTGACTTCGATCCCCTTCTTTTTCAGATCCCGAACTTCGTCGGTGGATAGGCCCTGAAACTCCGTTTTCAGTTTCTGCTTGACCTCGCTGACGATGAAGCCAAGCGCCGGGATGCGATGCTGCATCGTATACGCTTTGACGACGAGGTCGCGGCCGATGGCGACCTCGTCGCCCGCGGCGATGCCTTTCAGCGTGCAGTTGAACGGGCCACAATCGAGACGTTCCCAGATCTTCAGTAAATCCGCGGCATCATCGACGCATTCTTCGCCGAGATACACGATCGTGGGAGTTGGAAACTCGAGAATGGTCCGCCGCGATGCCAGCACCGGCAGGGCGGCCAGGTGATCGAGATGCGGGTGGCTGACAAACCAATTCGACGTTTCGAGGAAACTCCAGGGCATCGCGCCGAGGTCGAATCCCATGTTCCAGATGGGAACCCGCCAGACGGTCTGAACCATCGCGCGGGAGTACCCTTCGATGGTGATGCCGGCATGGCTAAATGTTTGAAAAGTAACGTTATCAATCATCGATCATTCTCGGTTCGGAAGCTTCTCTCCTTTCAGTATAGGCGACGGCCGGGATGCCGTTAGTCGACGTTCTATCCTTGCCGCAGGTTAGTGCATCCCTATCAAGAAGCAGTCTTGATCGGTTCGCGCCGGTTCATCCGGGGCGATCAAAAGGGAAGACGGTGAAAATCCGTCGCGGGGCCGCCGCTGTAATCGGCCAGGGCCCGGGTCAATCCGCCACTGTTCACGCTTCGCTCGCGTGGATGGGAAGGCGACCCGGAGTCCGTAACGAGCCGAGAGCCAGAAGACCTGCCGATCGAGTCGAATTCGATGCTTCGGTACCAAGCATTGAGTCGGCACGGTTACGTTCGCATGCGCGGGCGCCTTGCCGCCTTGGACCGAAGCCCAATCTGCCCGGTCCGGCAGGAAGGATTTTCCCGTGTTACGATCCCGTTTAGCGGCGTCTCGCCGCGCCTTCACCCTCATTGAATTGTTGGTCGTCATCGCCATCATCGCGGTGCTGATCGGGCTACTGCTCCCCGCGGTGCAGAAAGTGCGGATGTCCGCCTTGCGCATGAAAGGGGCGAGCAACCTGCGCCAATTGGCGACGGCCGCTCGCACCTACGAGAGCATGGCCGGCACGCTTCCGCCGTACACCGATGCAAGTGTCGCCTGGCCGAAAGGAAAGTACTGGTTCGGGGCGACCGTCAGCAATTCGTCGTCGCCTTATAATGTCCTCTCAACCGATCCGGCCGACGGCATCCTCACCAGTTACTACGAGAACAACACGAAAGTGACCGTCTGCCCGATGTTCAAGTCGTATCCCATCAATCCGGTTTACAACGGCCTGACATCCGGGTATGCCTACAACCGCCATCTCTGTAACGAACCCGCCTGGCCGAATCCGGTCAGTGGCAAAGAGATCACGGGTGACTTCCCCACCAGCCAGGTCTTTATGTTCACGGAAGTGACTTTGTTGAAGTCGAATGGCACACTCGAAGAACCGTTTGGCGGCTACTTCGGTTCGCCGCATGTTGCGAGCAAGACGATCTCCAATTCCGGCATCACGGCCACGCACTTTCGCTTCGATGGCTTCGCGAACGTGGCGTTCGTGGATGCTCATGTCGAGACACGCCGCCCGGAAGTCGTTACGAATGCGGCGCTCACTACTGCCACCTGGGCAACCGCCTGGCCGACCGCGGTGAAGGACCACAAGCTCGGCTTCCTGTCGGCAAGCAATACTCCCTATACGGGTGAGCCGTGATCGTTCCGCGCGAAAAAAGCCCAGGGACGGCCGTCCCTGGGCTTTCTTCGAACGTCGAATTATTTCGGATTCTTCGGCGTCGATACCAGCGTGAGCTTCGAGTTCTTGGGATCGACTCGCGGAGCGAGTTCGTAAACATTCTTGTAGCCGTAGTTGTACAGCGCGATGTAAGTCGAGAGATTCAGCGACGCGGTCGGCATTTTGGTGGGGAACACGAGTTCAGCGTTCTGGAAGTTATTGTTGCAGTAGATCAGGATCATCGCGTCCTTGTCCGGCAGGCTCCGCTTCAGGCTTTCGACGTCGATGTCCGAGAAACTCAGATTGATCGCGCCTTTGATGTGCAGCATGTCGAATTTCTCCTTGCTGCGGGCGTCGAGAATGACGACGCCTTTTTCCTGGCTCTTGCGGATGAATTCATCCTCGGTAAGCCTGCGCGTTTCGCGATGCTTGGACGCTTCAACCGAGACGCGCAGGTAGCCTTCCATGTCAATGTTGGAGTTTGCCAGTCCTTGATTGAAAGGTTGGAGTCGCGGATTGGCGGTGACGCCGGCGGACAGAATGATGAGGCCGCAGAGAGCGGGTGCGAAGAGTTTCATGACAAGTCTCCGTGATCGGTTTTGGCGATGAGTAGTCGACTTCCCAACTATACCCAGATCACGGAATAAAGGGCGTCACATCTCTGTAACGGGGCGACGCGTCAAAGCGTTTTTAGATACTCGATCACGGCCGCCCGTTCCTCATCGCTGAAATGATCGCCAAAGGTGTGGCCTCCGTTGCCTCGGCCTGGTTCACGCGTGTCGTAAATCTTGCGGCGTTCGATCGCGGCCTCGGTCTTCGGCATTTCTTTCAACTCCGTGAATTTCCAGCCGAGGCGTTTCGCGTCGTAGTCTTCTTCGCCTGTCTTGTAACTGCGTGTGAAGATGATGGGGCGGATCTTGGAATTCAAAACATGCTCCACCGTGGGGGCGCAGCCGTTGTGAAGGTACGGCGCGGTCGCCCATAAACCATCCAGAGGCGGAGCCTGGTAACCCTTGGATGGAATTGCGGTGTAACCGTCCTTTACTTCCTGCGCGAACCAGGTCTGGTTGTAGTACTCGCCAAATTCAGGTGAGATGCCGTCGTACCGCTTCGGATCGGTGCCGATCTTGTCGAGCGGGACAATCTTGTTCGGATAGGTCCAGTGGTCGCCATAAGTCCCATGGCATGAGACGCAATTTTGGGCGAACAACTTGGCGCCGGTCTCCGCCTGTTGAGCGTCGATTGGGTAGGGATACTTCGGCGCTTCCAGCGAGAGAATGTAGGCCTGAATATCACGGAAAGCGGGCTCGTGCTTGTCGAAATCCTCACGTGTCGTCAATGGTGTCATCATGAATTGCATTTTCGAACGGACGGAGCGGGCATCAGCGCCGCCGGTATAGTACATCGTCTTTTTCTTTTTGAGGAGCCACCAAGCGGGGACGTCCTCGCACATGTCGGCATGCAGGCCCAGCTCGGTGCGTTTCGGATGCAACGAGAGATCGGGGTTGCGGAAGCCGAGGAGATATACCGCCATCGACCCCGCTTCGGAGGTGCCGCGAACATTGCCAAAGGGGAACGGCGTCCGCGCCGGCCGGTTGTCCGCGCCTGAGAGTTCCTCGAAGAGCGACTGGATCTCCAGCGAGCTATTGCCGAGACCCACGTAGCTCTTGCCGTGAATCGAACCGCCATGGCAGAGCAAGCAATCGATGCTGACGCCTTTAATAAATAGAAAAGAAGCCTGGCGAAGGCCCATCGGCAGATCACCGTTCGGATAGGGGGCCGGATGCAGGCCGTATCGTTCGCGAATCGCGGCCGGGTAGTCCGCCGGCTTCGCTTCAACGCCCTTCCAAAGCTTCCAGACATTTTCGTAAGCTGGGTTGCGCCAGGCGGGCGGGATGTAACTAGTGCCCAAGAGCGCCTTTTTGCCGCGCTCGACGGAAGGTTCTTCGGCCAGGCACGAAGTGGTCAGGATCATGATCGTCAGGAATGAAATCAAACGCATCGTACCCTCTCCAAATCTTCTCTCTATTGTATCCGCTCGACTCGCCGATTGCATCGCCGGTCCAAATACGATAATTTGAAGAGACACCGACCCCGAGGATTCTCATGCGCCTGATTTCGATCACTCTTTGCTTATTCATAGTCACCGGTCTGTTCGCGGACGAGAAACCCAAGGGTCCTCTCGCGGAAGCTCGCCTGCGTTGGCTCAAGGGAAACTATGCCGAGGCGCGCGAACTTTATCAAGCGAAGCTCGACGATGAGAAGCTGCGTCCCGCGGCCGCCATCGGCGTAGCGCGGACCTTTTTGAGCGAAGGGGACTACGAGAAAGCTCTGGAAGTGTTGACCACGGCCTTGAAGAAGGCCGAGAGCGATGCCGACCTGTTGGCCGCGCGGGCCGATGTGCTCTATCAGACCGGGCAGTGGGACGAAGCTCTAAAATTGGCCGAGGCCGCGCTCAAGGAGAAACCGAACCACTTCGCCGCCCGCTGGGTGCGTGCCCGGCTGCTGCGCGATCGCGGCCAGATGAAAGAAGCTGATCAGGAGATGCGCTGGTTCGTCCGCACCTACACCCAGCGCAGCAACAACGACGATGACATCAAAGATCCGGAGGAACTCCTGCTCGTCGGTCAGGCCGGTTGTGAAAACGCCCGCTGGCACCATCTCCACGATCAATTCCGCTTCATCCTCAACGAAGTCTACGTCGACGTCGTCAAGTTCGAGGCCGACTGTTGGCAGGCCGAGTGCCTCTCGGGGGCGATCCTGCTCGAGAAATTCAACCGAGCCCAGGCGACAAAGGCTTTCGACAACGCCCTGAAAATGAACCCACGGGCGACCGAGGCGTATGTCGGCAAGGGCGAGGCCGCCTTGCAAAATTACGAGATCAAGGATGCCGAGCAATTCGCCGGGGATGCCCTCAAGATCAACCCGCGTCTCCCGGCAGCTTTGCGGCTTCAAGCGGATATACACATCATCAGCGGCGAGATCGGCCTGGCGCTCAAGGCTCTTGAAAAAGCACTCCAGGTCAACGCGCGGGATGAAGCGACCCTGGCCCGAGTCGCCCTTTGCAAGCGACTGATGAAGGAGCCCGCGGAGTTCGACAAGATCGTGGCCGATGTGCTCGCCCTCAACCCGAAACCGGCCCTGTTTTACAGCGATCTCGCCCAGGGGCTTGAAGATCGCAAGATGTACGTGGAAGCCGAGAAATACTTCAACCTGGCCATTTCCACAAACGATCAACTCGCGGCCCCGCACAGCGCCCTCGGCCTGCTCTATCTGCGCATCGGCAAGGAGAAAGAAGCCCGCGAGATACTTGATAAGGCGTTCGAATACGACAAATTCAACGTCCGCGTCGCCAATTCGCGCAAGGTGCTGACCCATCTCGAAGGTTACACGACGAAGGAGACCAAGCATTATATCCTCCGCTTTGACGCCAAGACCGACGCCGTTCTAGCCGAGTACATGCTCGATTTTCTAGAAGAGATGCACGCCCAACTCGCCAAAGACTTCAACTTCGAACCGGAAGGCAAGGTCCTGATCGAGGTCTTCAACAACCACGAGATGTTCAGCGGCCGGACGGTTGCGTTGCCCGACCTGCATACGATCGGCGCGTGCACTGGCCGCGTGGTGACGATGGTGTCGCCGGCGGGCAAGGGCCTCTCCAAGAAGTTCAACTGGGGCCGCGTGGTTCGTCATGAACTGGTGCACATCTTCAACCTGGCCCAGACCGATTTCCTGGTGCCGCACTGGCTAACGGAAGGTCTGGCTGTCCGCAATGAAGGCACGGGCCGGCCGCCGTCGTGGAACGTCACGCTGCGCGAGCGCCATGAAGCAAACACGCTGCTGACTCTCGATACCGTCATGCTGGCGTTTGTGCGGCCGAAGTCGCAGGAAGAGTGGATGCTCGCCTATTACCAAAGCCTTCTCTACGTCGAATATCTCATCCAGGAATACGGCATCGTCGCCGTCGGCAAAATGCTCGACGCCTACCGCACCGGAATCGATACCTCGGCAGCGATCAAGAAAGTCTGCGGCGTCGAGAAAGCAACTTTCGAAAAAGCATACCAGGCCTATGTCACCCAGATCGTCAAGGCAATTCCCGCGTCGGCCAAGCCGGCCGGGAAGTCGAGAACTTTCGCGGAACTCGAAAAAGCCTACGAGAAGAACCCCGACGATGCCGACACCGCGGCCGACCTCGCGGCCGAGTATCTGCGCCGCAAACGACCGGCCGACGCTCGCAAACTAGCGGAAGCTGTGCTCGCGAAACAGAAGGCGCACCCGCAAGCCAGCATCGTTCAGGCGAAACTGCTGATCGCTGCCGGCGACGACGCGGCCGCCCGCAAACTCGTGGAGGCCGCCGTGGCCGAGCAACCCAACGATGTGCGCCTGCGGGCTTTCCTGGGCCGACTTCATTTTGAAGGAAAGCAACTGGCGGCCGCGGCCGAGCAGTTCGAACGTTGCCAGGAACTGGCCCCACTCGAGGCCGACTGGCTCGAACAACTGCGCTCGCTCTACACGCAGATTGACGATCCCGACAAGCTGATCCGTGTCCTGCAACAGATGGTAAAGAACGATGCCGATGATCTGAAATCCCGCGTCCAACTGGCCAAGTTGTTGATTGAGCAGAAAAAATACTCAGAAGCGGAAGAAGCCGCCCGCGACGCCTTATTTATCGACGTTCTCGATCCAGAAGCCCGCAAACTCTTCCTGCAAGCCCTGCGCGAACAGAAGAAAGATGACGAAGCGGATCGCGTGTTGAAAAGATACGACCCATGATGGGCAAACACGAAATTCGAATATCGAAATACGAAACAACAAAGACAAAAGGCGAAAAAAGAAACAAGAAATAAACAAGAAAGAAGAAAGCCCAGCGATGCATTTGACGGAACTCCAGACCTTGATTCGTGAGACGTTCGGCAGCAAGGATGCCCAGCGCGGCGTTGAAGGCACCTTCATGTGGTTCATGGAGGAAGTCGGCGAATTGGCAGAAGCGTTGCGCGGAAAGCGGTCTCATGAGGAGACCGCGGCCGAATTTGCCGACGTTCTCGCTTGGCTGGCGACGCTCGCGAATATCGCCGGTGTGAATCTCGACGACGCGATGGCGAAGAAGTACGGCGGCGGTTGCCCCTCATGTCGGAAGGTCCCATGTGTGTGTGGGCCGGGGGAGAAGCCTTGAGCGCTCCTCTTCGAGAAGCGGCTAAACGATATACCATATCTCCATGGCGAACTCGCGACGATTTTTGGGATGGTCTGTGGTGCTCGCGCTCGTCTTCAGCGGCGACGCCGCGGCCGATGCGCGGTATCCCATTGCGGTCAAAAATGTTCAACTCGGATTCCCCGTCTTCAGCAAGGATCCTTCGAAAAAAGCGACGTTCCATTTCAAGGCAGGGCAGTGGGCGCCCGTCTGGCTCGATCTTGAGTTGACCGACGCCATCAGCGAGGAAATCGAGATCCGCCTCGGCGTGCCGGACGGCGACGATGTGATCTGCGAGGTCCGTTACCGAATACCCGCTCCAAGTGTGGGCGACCATCCCGCGTCGACGTTCGGTGCGATTCCCTATTTGAAGCCAGGCGGAATCGCGACAGATGTTTCCGTGCAGATCGTCGGTGTTTCCAGCGGACGCCCTTTGATCGAACCGACCCGTCGCCGCGTTTCAGGGCTGCCGCCAGCGCGGTTCCTTTTCCTGAGTGTCGGCTCGAGTTTACCGGGCTTTCGCATCGCAAGGACAGAAGGCCAAGCGGGCGATACCAACTCGGAATCGTTACGCAACGGCTGGGTCGAACTGGCCTCGGCAGGTGTCGAGCAGCTGCCTGACCGCTGGATTGGTTACGATGCGGTTGACCTCTTAATTCTCAACACGGCCAACGAGGCATTCTGGCAGGCACTGGGTCGCGATTCGACTCGTACAGCAGCAATAATCGAGTGGGTGCGCCGGGGCGGGCGAGTGATTATCGACGTCGGCGCCGCCGAGACCATTGAGCGCATTGACCCTCTTCGCCCATTGCTCGGCAAGTTCAAGGTTGACAATCGCGAAGTGCAAGAGACGGCTTTCGTTCTGCCAAATTCGCCGAGATTGATTTTGAAAGATCCGACAGGTCGGCCGTTTCGACTCTCGAAATTTATACCCGCTACGTTTGATGAAGTGCTTCTCACCGCTGACGAACTGAAGTCCTCGCCGCCCTTGGTTGTTCAATATCCACTTGGCCTCGGCCGTGTCACGCGCGTCGCATTCGCTGTCGACCGCATGCCGCTATCCGAATGGCCGCAGCGTGAGGCATTCTGGGATTGGCTCGTCTCCGTCTCAACGACACGATTACCCAACGGCGCGGAACAGATCGGTTCTGATGAGGAAGACAAATACCTGACCGCCCAGCGCAACAACCTGGAGTTCTTCGAAGGCGTGCCGTTGATTTCGTTCGGCTGGGTCGCACTCTTGCTTCTCGGCTACATCCTGTTGATCGGGCCGATCGAGTATCTGCTGCTGAAACGGGTGCTCAAGCGGATGGAACTCACTTGGCTGACGCTGCCGATCCTGGTCGCCGTGACTTGCATCACGACTTACTTCGCCGCCCGCGAACTGAAGGGCGATAAACTTCGCATCAACAAAGTTGATCTCGTCGACATCGATCTGGCTGGCTCGCGGGTCTACGGGCATACATGGTTTACACTCTTTAGTCCCGCCAATCGGAACTTCACGGTCGGGGCCGAACCTGCGCCGGACTGGTACGACGGGTCGACCCCCACCGAGACGCTTGTCTCCTGGTACGGTAAGTCGCGTGAGAACCGTCAGAGCCTTTTCCGGCGAACCTATCAGGACCGAAAAACTGGCCTCGAAGACGTGCCGATCCCCATCTGGTCGACGAAATCGTTCACCGGTGTCTGGGCGGCGGACATTCCCGCTGACAGGCCGCTCATCGAATCGACATTGCGCCAGTCCTCGGCCGACCCGAATTTAATCACCGGTTCCATCACCAGCCGGTTGCCCGTGGAAGTCGTTGACGAGGCGCACTTGCTCTATCGCGGCTCGATCACACCGCTGCCGTCCCTGATCCGTGACCTGCCGCGTTACATTTCGACCAGTGCCACCGCGACCCCGGCAACGACTTGGCTGCAGAACGCGGTGGTCCCGCGTGATCTGCTTCCCAACAGCCGCACCGGCAAACCCAAGGCCGGGGAGGAAGAGGGGGCCGACGATCCGCGATTTCGCCTGTGGCCGATGCTCTTCCACGAGTTGATTCAGGGGCAGTTCAATCGGCTCGCCAACGCCTCGGAACGAGAACTCGATCAATCATGGCGAGTCAGCGAGAAGAACCCGCGCCAGGCGATCGTCATCATCCGCTTGCGCCGCACCGAAGAGCCCGCCGAGACGATGGCGATGTCGCCCCGCAACCCGACACGCCTGAACCTGAGCGGACCGCTCGCCGGCACCTGGCGGCAAGAAACGTACATTCGTGTCTTTATCCCGATCCTTCCCTCCTCGAAGTGACGTTAAGGCCATATGATCGAGACCCGTGATCTCACGAAAAAGTACGGCGAACTCTACGCGGTCGACCGTTTGACGCTTCGGCTCGAACCGGGCGACGTCTACGGCTTTATCGGCCCCAACGGCTCAGGCAAAACGACCACCATGAGAATGCTCGCCACGCTGCTGAACCCCTCGTGGGGTGAGGCAACCGTGTGCGGGCATTCCATCTACACGGGCTCGAAAGAGATACGTCGAGCCATCGGCTACATGCCCGATTTCTTCGGCGTCTATGACGACATGAAGGTTGTCGAGTATCTGGAATTCTTCGCGGCCGCCTACCGGATCAAGGGACCCGCCCGGCGCAAGAAGTGCGACGAGGTGCTTGAACTCGTTGACCTCGGTTACAAGCGCGACGCCCTGGTCACCAGCCTGTCGCGCGGGATGACACAAAGGCTCGGCCTCGCCCGCGTCCTGCTCCACGAGCCACAAGTGCTTCTGCTCGACGAACCGGCTTCGGGACTCGACCCGCGTGCCCGCATCGAGATGCGCGAACTCCTCAAGGAGCTTCGCAACATGAAGAAGACCATCATGGTTTCGAGCCACATCCTGCCCGAACTGGCCGACATCTGCAACAAGATCGGCATCATCGAACGCGGCAAGCTCCTCTTCAACGGCGACGTCGCCACGGCCATCAAGCAAGTTCGCGGTCTGGCGGTTTACACGCTCGCCGTCGGCCAGAATCGCAACGAAGAGGCCGCGAAGAAGATCGAGACGTTTGCCGAGGTCGAATCGGTCAAGATCGTCCCCTTGGGTGATTTGGTGGAGGTGAAACTCAAGGACGGTCAAGAAGACGGCAGCTTCCTCCCCGAACGCCTGATTGCGGAAGGTTTCCGCCTGAAAAGTTTCCAGGAAAAGGAAGTGAACCTGGAGGACGTCTTCATGGAGATAACGAAGGGGATCACGAACTAGTCATTGTTCGCCGCTTGCGGCGTCGCGCGACGCCGCGAGCGGCGAGCTCAATCGCCCGATCCTTCCCACTTTAACGCGCTTCCGCCCGCAAACTCACCGTGGTTAGCCCCGTTTCAATTTGACGAACACTCTACTTGGATTTACCATTTATCCCAGAGTGTCTAATTTGACAAATTCCGGGCAAAACTAAGGAGAGTATTCTCATGTACAGCATTGTACTGATGGCTGCCATGACCGCGACAACGGAGGCCCCTGGCCTTGGCGACGTCTGGTCGAAGAAGTGCTTCTGGGAGGCGTGCTGGCCCGCCCGGTATGGTTGGAACTCATGTGGCCCCGGTTATTCGGCTTACTATCCCGCATCGTACAACAGCTGCTGCGGTTGCGGCGGCAGTTATCATCACTGGCCGGTCGTTCACAATTACTCTTGCCACGGTCACCTCGGCTGGCAACCCGGCTTCACCTCCTGCCATGGCTGGCATGCGGGTTGCGGCGGTTGTTACGGCGGCGGCGGATGTGGCGGTAACTGGAATCACACGATCCGCTCCTGTGGTTGCGGCGGGGGCTATTACAACTGCTATGGCGGCGGGAATAACGGCGGGCTCTATACGGGCGTCGGTTATGCCGGCTTCGGGGCGTATGGCAACTTCGGCTTGTACAACACGTTGCCGATCGTCGCCGCTCCTGTCTATGACACCCCGCTGTTCAATGCCCAACCAGTCGAAACCCGCCCAATCGAAGTGAGGCCGATCGAGATCAAACCGATTGAGGTCAAGCCGATGAAGACCACCGCCCCGATCGAATCGAAGGCCTCGGTCCTCGTTCGCGTCCCGGCTGAAGCCAAGGTCTACATCGATGGCAATCTGATGAAGAGCACTTCGACAGAACGAATCTTCACCTCTCCGGCCCTGGAACCGGGCGAATCGTTCTATTACACGATTCGTGTCGTCGTCGAAAAGGGCGGCAAGACTTATGAAGACATCCAGCGTGTTTCGGTCCGTGCTGGCGAAAAGTCGAACCTCGCGTTCGACAAATTGTCCGATCGGATCCGCGACGATCGCGCAGTTGCCGAAGCCTCAAAGTAGTTGACGGCTGATCAAACGGGGAGCGCCTGCACGCACAGGCGCTCCTTGTTGTTTTACTTCAGGCCCGTTCCAGCAGTTTCATTTCGAGCGCATCGACGGGGCAAAGCTGTACGCATGCCGCGCAGGAAATGCAGTCGAGCGGCCGCGGCATCCATGGGCATTTCCCCCGCATCTCCAAACACTCCGTCGGGCAAATGACCACGCACTCTCCGCAGGCGGTACAACGCCGGGCATCAAGTATCGGCAGTTCACGCATGGCAACTTACCCCATCGTTTGGCGTTGAATCGTTGCTTCCAATAGGCCAACGACAACGTCCTCAATCACGGAGCGAGTCAACGGCGGCATCAGCACATACCGGGCGCCGAGATCGTAAGCGAGTCCCACCAGATCGTGCCGGCCGGCGACATCGAGCTTCGCATCACTGACCAGCACCACCGGGCAATCGGGAACGTGCCGCGTCAACCGAGAGAGCAACGTCATTTCCTCAAGTGCTTTTGGTCCGAGTTTCAACAGCACGACCGATGGCCTGGCTTCACGCAGCAATTGCAAGCACGCGTCGGCCTGGCGAGATTCCCGGACTAGCCAGCCGTTCTCGCGCGCAACCTCGGCAACCTGCGTCGCCAGCCAGTCATCGGAATCGTAAATGACGACCTGGGGGTAACGCATGGCGTTTCCTTTTCAACGACCCAGAGAGATTCATCGTGCGTGGGCCTGAATTAATGCCCACCGAGTGCTCAGATGATCATTCCGCGAACGCACGAACGCGCTCAACCAAGGCTCGCACTCGAGCGGGATCCAGTTCGGTGAAGCTCTTGCTAATTCCGGTCGCCACCAGGAAGCTCTCCGCGTGCGGCAAGTAGTCCCCTACGTTCTCGGGGGTGATGCCGCTTGCGATCGCCAACGGGGTACCATTGAGTGCCGCGTGCATCCGCCGGATTTTGTCGATATCGGCCGCATGTCCCGTGCCCGATCCGCTGGTTGTGACCACGTCCATGTACCTGCCGGCGAGCCGACACGCCGACTCCAGATCCGCAACGGACCGTTGATACTTGAACGCGACACCGCCGAAGTACAAACAGTCCGGCGCGTAGGTCTGCCAAATGGCCGACACGCGGTTGGCAAACGGTTGGGTATCCTGGCTTTCATTGATCCCGGCGTTATCGACCCACACGCCGCCGACTTGATTCGACACCGCCATGAATGTTTGCTCAGGAGATTCCCCGAGGCAGTTAACGCCAATCCACCAGTCGGGCTGACTGTTAGCGACTTCTCGGTGAACTTCACGCAGTGCTTTGTCGGTCATGCCGTGGTTGATCAAAAATACTCCGTCCGACCCTGCTTCACGGGCGATTTGCGTGTTTCGGAGGGCCTGTTCCAGCGAATCGACGTGAATGACCGGCAAGATGGTATGGCGACCTGGAAAGACCTGTCGATATCGATTCACAGCACCCACTCCAGTAAAAGTCTTGCTCATGAAAAATCTCAGCCGTTGCCTGCCGAAACTGCGATTTTCGTGTTATCACACAAGATAGTACAGATTCCTGGACAACTTCTCGCAAACCGAATTAGAGAGCAAGAAGCGGAGCGCGGCGATCCAGCAGGGGATTATACTACCTCCAACGAGCCAGCGAGTTTTTACGAACGGGTCCGAGAAACTCCATGAAATATATCGATGCGGAAAGTCGATGGCAGGCGGTAGCCAATCGCGACCAGATGGCGAATGGCTCGTTTGTGTTCTCGGTTCGCACGACCGGTGTCTACTGCCGGCCTTCTTGTGCTTCGCGCCTTGCAAATCGAAAGAACGTCAGCTTTTATGAAACCTGCCAGCAAGCCGAACGAGCGGGCTTTCGAGCTTGCAAGCGGTGTCAACCAAATAAAGCCTCCCTCGCGGAACGACAGCGGGAGATGGTGGAAAAAGCATGTCGATTGATCGAGAACGCCGACAAGATGCCGAGTCTCGCCAAACTTGCTGAAGTCTCGGGCACAAGTCGCTTCCATTTTCACCGAGTGTTCAAAATGTTCACGGGCGTGACCCCGAAAGCCTATGCTGCCGCACACCGATCCCGACGCGTTCGCGACAAATTGTCAACAGGGACCCCCGTCACCGAAGCCATCCATGGCTCGGGATTCCAGTCCAGCGGGCGGTTCTACGAGACCTCGACCGAGCAACTCGGCATGACGCCGACGGCGTTTCGCAAAAGCGGAGACGGAACCGTCATCCGTTTCGCAATCGGGGAGTGCTCACTGGGGTCGGTACTTGTCGCGGCAACCGACAAGGGCGTCTGTGCAATCTTTCTGGGTGACGACCCTGATGCGCTGGCTCGCAATCTGCAAGACCGCTTCCCCCAAGCACGGATCGTAGGCGCCGACCCGGCATTCGATGCGTGGGTTGCTCAAGTTGTCGGTTTGGTCGAACGGCCCGCCTTGGGTTTGGCTCTGCCGCTCGACATTCGTGGCACGGCTTTTCAAATACGTGTCTGGGACGCGCTGTGTCAGATTCCGCCGGGGTCGACCGCGAGTTATGCCGAGATTGCCCAGAAGATCGGTCGCCCCAAGGCATGCCGTGCCGTGGCCCAGGCATGTGCTTGGAATCCGATCGCCCTCGCGATCCCCTGCCACCGTGTCGTGCGGACGGACGAATCGTTGTCAGGTTACCGTTGGGGGGTGGAGCGCAAGGCGGAGTTGCTGAAACGAGAAAAGGCGATGTGATCAAAATGTGGACTTCATGATTCGTGGCGGCCACTTCATATCGGTCGGGGATCACGAGGATTCGTCGAATTGGCGCCAAACACCAACATTCCGCAATTGAAGTCGGACCACCTCGGCGCTCACTTGATAGTGGTTGGCGAGTTGCTGCTCGAGCTCACGCCGTTCATCAGCTTCCAAATCAGCCCGAGTATGAAGCGCAAGCGCTTTTCGTGGCGCGAGTAATTCCGCGGCGAAAGCACGGCTGGCCTGCTGATCCCATGTGTGCGCTCGGGTCACAAGCCTCGCGCCTTCTTGACAGCCCACCAATGCTTGGTAAAGGCCTCTGGATTCAAGAAATCGTTGGTTCTCTGGACGACTCAACTGAGGACCGGCAACCACCGCATCTGTGCTGTCCCGCCAGCCAACGGCTGCATGCACGGCTCGGCTCGGCGAATGGTTGTTCGATTCAAAAAGGAAAGTCGTTTTTCCGACCCGCTTCAAAAGTGCTGCAAGGTGCTCGATCGGTTCATCCTCCACTAGACCGGCGAGCGATCGAACCTGATGAGCAACAAAGCACCCCTGGTCTTTCGCGTGGCGAAATCCGTGACCAGGATCAATCGCACTCGATTTTCCTGCCTTCAAGTCAAAGTCTCGTTCGGCATTTGACACCCACTGCCAAACGGATTTTGCCGTGCCTGCATCGGTGGATTCGAGAAAATCTCGCGCAAGGGCGTCTTCGATTCGGGCGCCGAGTCCAACGGTTAGCAAGTTGACCAACTCAGAATTCCATTCATCAATCGCATAGGGATCGAGCCCCATTCGGCCTGCGCCGCGGCAAAATGCCTTTTCCTCGGCATCCGCGTTGGTGATAGCGGTCCAGTCGGCCCGGAGCATTTCGACTCGATCATCAGCCAGGTCAGAACACCAACCGAGAACCTTTTCAACAAAATCGCTCATCGCCGTCATGGCATCGAGTGCGTCGAATTGAGCAAATCCCGAATAGAGAAAATAGCCAGGCATTCTTGGAAACGCGTGGGCATCGTCCATCGACCAAGCGACGGAAACACCGGGACCATCGCTGTAAAAATGTAGGTACGGTAAGAAAAGCCCGCTCTCAGCAGAACGAAAGCAGTGTCGATGAACCCAGTGTCGTTCTTCAGGAAGCCAGCGATCCGATTCGACAGGCGGACTTTCCGCTCGGCAAGGTTCATAGAGGAGTTGCCACCAATTGCTGACGATCCACCGTGCCAATGGAAATGTCGGAACGTAAATTGCTTCTCGTTCACTCGCCGAACGCCTGTCCCAAAAACGGGTCACGCATCGTCCTTCGACAATGACACGCAACGAGGCCCAGGTCCGTTGGTCCAGAGGATCGGTCGCAGCGGGTTCGTCAATTCGCCAGCAGTCAAACAGTAGCGATGTCGACACGAGGAGCATCCTTCAACAAGTCATGGGGATCTTCAGGCTTTTTGGGATTCGTATTCAAGTGGAAAGCCGTGGTACTCGCCGAGACCCTGATTGGTAATTCTGGCTTCGTGCAATGTCCCATTAACGTAGGCCCAAGCTCGCGTAGGAAACTCTTTTTGGGAATCCACTTGGACACAGGATCGCCGAAACGCTTCCTGCAACGCCGCCAGCAAAGTATGCCAGCCCGACTCGACGAATTGATCGCACATCGCCGTGCCAGGCCGATGAATTGGAACTCATTCCCCGTTGGGAGCGGAATAGTTTTTGTGTTTTCCGCTTCCAACATACCGGACACGTTCTGCTAATTCGACGGCAAGTGAAACGTGTTCGCCCCAACCATCAACCCTTCCCGGTTTGAAATCGCGTTGTCGTCGTTGATGAGAAGGAGGACGTGCCATTCGGCTAATTTACTGCACAAGGCGATATTTCACAAGATGCATGTCACCTTGAAATCGGCACTGTGATTCGAACATCACCGCCACGAAATACAGGAACGAGACACGGTATTCGTGCAGCGGGCTCAGCCCCTGCCGCACGAATACCGATTGTTCACCAGCGGCGGTAGACGCCGGCCGTCCGCACGTTCGTGTTGTAGCCGCCATAGTGGTAGCCGCCGTAAGACGCTCCACCGTAGGCGCTCGTGGTTCCGTAGTGGTGACCACCGTAGGCATTGCCGCCCGTGGCGCCATAATGGGACATGCTGCCGTAGCGGTTGGGGCCGGCGGCAGCAGTGGCTCCATAATGCTGAACGCCACCCGGGCCGACATGTGTATAGCCGACTTGGGCGGCGCCCCACGAGAGTGCATCGGACGGAGTAGACAGGGCCGCCATGATTGCGCAGAAGGCGAAGAAAAAGGTCGTTTTCAACATAAACTTGCTCGTTGCATTCGTATCAATGCAGACTCGTCCCCATGCAACGGTACAACGAACGGTGGCACTCACTCCTCGAAAACGATTCGCCCGGTGCGGACATCGTAGACGCAGCCGACAACCTTGATCGTCCCCGAATCAACCAGTTCACGCAAGGTATGGCTCTCGGTCAGCATCGCGCTGGCGACTCGTTGCACATTCGCCTTGGCGATGCTGTCCGCAAAGGCTTCTTTTCGATCGCCATTCCACCCCGAGTAATCGGCCAACACATTTTGATTGATGACTCGGCTAATCTCCGACACCAGAGTTCCAAGATGCTGGCAACCGGTCGACGCGGGATCGGCGTGCCTTGCCGTCAACACGATGCCGCCGATCACGCCAGCGATCAGACCCGAAAGAAGCGGTACAAAAAAGGAAGAACTTGCATCCTTGGCGACTTCCGGCTTCGAAGCCAGCGCCACGCCCAAACAGAGCGGAAGCGCCACCAGAAACACCACCAAACCTGCCGACAAATCCCGGGGAAGAGTCGTCAAAATCCCTGACTTCTGCGTCATCTTTGATCTCCGTGTCTCATGCCGAGTCACTTTAGTCTATTCAGATGTTGGTCATGAATCTGTCCCGAGTCCGCACTCTTTGCCTAATCTTCGCAATCGCTCTAACCGATATTATTGTCATGGGTACGCGCTCTCGCTCGTTGATTGAACGAGTCATCCATGCGACCTCCATTCTGGTCACATGCATGGTCGGGTCAGGCTGCGCACTCGGCCCTCGTTCCGTCGAGCGGACACGGCTCCGCTACAACGAAGCGGTGAAGACCACGACCGAACAACAACTCTTGTTGAACATTGTCCGCCTGAGGTATACCGACTCTCCGAGCAGTCTGTCCATTACTACCATCGCGGATCAGCAAGAAATTGTCGCGGGACTGAAGGCGATTCCGTTCTTCACCTCCGCTGGCGCCGGGGACATCGGCAGCTATCGTGGATCCGTGTTGCCCCAGGCGGAGTTATCCGGCGCCGTGCGGCCGACGCTCTCGTACACCCCCATCGACGATCAAGAATTCACCCGTCGATTGTTTACGCCGATCACCCTGGAAGGGATCGCGTACCTGGCCAAGAGCACCTGGCCGATCTCGACGGTGTTTCGGCTCTATTTGGAGAACTTGAACTGGGTGTCCAATGCCGAGACAGCGAGCGGTCCGACCCCGAGAACCCAGCCGGATTACGCCGAGTTCCTGGCCGGGATCGATGCCCTGCAACGGCTGCACGATCGATCCCTGGCGGTCCTTCATACGGTGGAACGCGACGAGAAGTTAACCGATAGTGTGCCAGTCGGCGACGGAACTCCCGGTGCCGCGGTCGAAGCGGTCAAGGCCGGCTTCGAGTATCGCAAGGACGACAAGGACCGTTGGTCGGTCGTGAAGAAACGGCAGCAACCGATCATGAGGATCGGCCAAGTCGCCAACAACGACGGCGACTTCCTCGCCTTCTGCCGAACCTTCAAGCTCAATCCGTCGAAACGGACGTTCGATCTGACGACGGAGAAACTCGATCCGTTCCTGGAAGGCACTCCGAAGGACGGCGTCGACGTCCTTGATCTGGAAACCCGGTCGCTGCTGCAAGTCCTCTTCTTCATCGCGCACGGCGTGCAAGTGCCGCCGGCGCACGTGGCGTCAGGCATCGCCCCGCAAACGCTGGAAGCGGACGGACAGTTATTCGACTGGAATCAAGTGTTAGCCGGCTTGTTCAAAGTCTGCTGGGCCGATGGCAAGAAGCCGCCGCCGTTTGCCCATGTCGCCATCCAGTATAACGGATACTGGTTTTACATCGACCAGCGCGACCGCGACACGATGGCGACCTTCAACCTCCTCATTGAACTATCTCGACTCGAGCTGGGAGCGAAGACCGGCACGGCGCCGATCCTCACTCTTCCGCTCGGCGGCCGATAGCCGCATTTCTAACCCGATTTCTTCTGTCGGCCTTTATGCTTGGCTGGAACGAGCAGTGACACTCGGCCGCGCAGATCCATCAAAAATGCTTTCACGCGAAGCTTGATGCCATGTTCCTTGGCCCACGAATCGATTTCGCGTTGAAGGAGTTCCGCATACTTGCGATGGCACGTGGCCTCTTCGACCTCTTGATCGTCATCGAAATCGCCTTCGGCGCCCAGAAACTCCTTATACGCGCCGCAGTCTCGATGTTCGAGGATGTAGACGTCTTTGATGTGGTGCAGCTTGTGCGCGACGTGAAGGTGTTCGAAGAATGTCTGCTTCCAGTGCTGATACTCGGGAGTGCAGGCCCCGAGAGCGCCGAGCGCCGCCCCCGCCAGGATCACGTGATCGTACCGGTTGGTGAGGCTGTCATGATCCATGAATTGGACGATGTCATCCATCAGGCGGTATTCCATGCAGCTTAGCAGCAGCACGGGACCGCGAGCGGCCGGGTAAGTGGTGTCATGATCGGATGGCAGACGAACGATTGGCACGCGCGACTCCTTGATTGGCTGTTGGCCTTTGATCAAGCTTAGTTGTCGAGCCGCCGGTGGCAAGTTGCCTCGCTCATTATCGCTTGCCGATGCAATACAGATGCGTTTCCGTGCGGATGTAGAGTTTGCCGCCGATGGCCACGGGGCTGGCGTTGATGCCGTCGTCCAACTTGTTGACGGCCACTTCCTCGAAGCCTTCGGGACTCGCTTCGAAGATGGTCGTGACGCCTTCGCGGTTGCAGACGTAAATGTGCTTGCCCACGACCAAAGGTGACGAATAGAAGCTGCCCGGCAGGCGTTCCTTCCAGCGCTGTTTGCCTGTCTGGGCGTCGTAGCAACTGGCCAGGCCCTGATCGCTGATCAGAAAGAGGTTCTCGTTGTGGCAAACCATGCTTGGGGGATACGGGATCTCATTGCCGTTCTCTTTCTTCCAGGCGACCGAGCCATCAGCCTTCAATGCAAGCAATTTTCGTTGAGGGTAGCCGCTCGATGCGAACACCATCGACCCATTCGTCGCCACCGTATTGGCAGTCGCCTCGGCTAGGCCGGCCGTTTCCCAGACGATGTCGCCACGTTTCAGATCGTAAGCGGTGACGCGGCCGACGCCGGCTAACAACAGCAGCGTCTGGCCGCCCAGTTGAGCCACGATCGGGCTGCCGTAACTGCCCATGTCACTCGTCCGGTTCTTTCGCCAGGCAATCTCCCCAGACTGGCGATGGACGGCCGCGATCCAGCCATGCTTCGGCGACTCATCGCTAACGAAAACGAACGAACCCCCAATAGCCAGTGCGCTACCCGAACCGTGAGCGCCTTGGCCGCCGTTCGGGCCGGCCTCGCACTTCCACAAGATGTTGCCATCGAGATCGAGAGCCGTGACGAAAATCGCATCGCTATTGGGGAAGTTGACGAAGATCCGCTCGCCATCTGTTGCCGGCGTGCCGGAGGCAAAAGAGTTGTCCGGATGCTTCGGCGTGAAGCGTCCTTCATGAATGGTTGTCTCCCAGAGCTTGTTTCCTGTCGTGCGGTCAATGCAGAGAGCGAACTGCCGCTGGGCTGTCTCATCGGCGCTCGTGAGAATCACGCGATTGCCCAGGAAGATCGGTGTGGAATGCCCCCGGCCTGGAATGGCCGCTTTCCAGATGATGTTTTCGCTCTCGCTCCACGACTGCACGATGTTGCTATCCGGGCTGTGGTTGCTTGCTTGAGGACCGCGCCAGCAGGGCCAATCGGTCGGTTCAACGTGAAACGAAGCCAGCTCGGGCAGTTCTTTAACAGGCAGTTCGAGATTGGTTGCAGTCAGTTGCGACCGGAAGATCAGCCAGCCACTGCCAGCGGCGATCAGTGCGACACCGAGTAAGAGAGCCGATGTGCGACTTTTCATGATGCGCTTCTCCAATCACGATCCGTTCGCATCAATTGCGACCAGTGGTTCCGTGTGTGTTTCGATGGCGTCGTGGGCGTGCGTTTCCTGTCCCTTTGATTGGACGAAGTGCGCCCACAAGGCCTGAAACGGATAGAGGAAATGCCCAACGGCATAACGCCCGGCCATCACGGGGGAACGACTCTCCTCAACGATGGGATAGTGGTCCATCCCGATCTCGGGGTATTCGTGAAAGTCCGAGTGAATCGTGCCGAAGAGATAGTCGAACAGAATGAACCGACCGGCGAAGTTCTTGTCGAAATGCCGTAGTTCCCGCGAATGGTGAATCCGGTGGTATTGCGGGGTCACGAGGACGTATTTCAACGGCCCCAGGTTAATCCTGATGTCGCAATGCAGGACGTTGTTCCAAACATGATCGATGACGAGATAGGCCACGATGACCGGCGGCGATCCACCGAGAATGGCCGGGGGAACCGCTCGGCTGATGAGATAGAGGGCAACTTCAAAGGGATGAGCGCGGTGATCCGTCATCGGGTTGAATCGCCGTGCGGAGTGGTGCACCGCGTGAAAAACCCACAACGTCTTCGTGCTGTGCATGACACGATGAAAGACGTAGTACCCGAAGTCGATCGCGATTAAGTAGACGATGATCTGCAGCCAACCTGGCTGACCGTCGAGGACGCCGGTCTGGAGGAAGGGAAGTTCGGTTTGAATCAGCATTTGCATCGACAGGACAAACCCGCTGAGCAAACCGCTGACGACCGCCAACTGGATCAACCCCACGCAGGCGTCAGTCAAGAAGTTCGGCGTGATCCACGGCCGCCCCCTTCTCCGCCTGCAACCGCTCGATGCCGAGCAGCAGCACCGGGCAAACGAAGGTAAGGATCAGCGAGATTGTCAAACTCATGAGGATACTAGTGCGAATGACGGACGATCGTGGCCTCGAAACATTCCGTTCGAAACGTAGTGCAATCTCGCACCTCGGTCAAATCGATGTGAGCGGATTCTACCCTAGTCAGCCTCTTCGCTCGGCCGTCATTTGGATCACCCTTAGAGAGAGTATCGTCCCGATCGAGTTCTGAACGAACCAATACAGATGCCGCTGACAAAAGTCCGAATTATCGTAGCCATCACGCTCCGCGTGATGGATTCATTGAATGCCGTCAACAATGTCGGCCATTTTCGCTCGCTTGAGAAAATCCATCACGCGGAGCGTGATGGCTACGGTAATACGAAGCGACTTTTGTCCCGCGCATCAATACACGGATTCTTCTGGCCAATATGGACACACCCCTCGCCAGAAGAAACGAACATGGCCAGAAGAAACAAACATGTCCGGAACAATCATAACAAAGCCAGAAGAAATGTCGTTTGTTAGAGTGTTTCAATTACGACAGTTGGTATGTGCACCTGCCGTAGAGGTTACGGGAGGTGAGTTGTTTGAGGTCAACGAGTGCCCTCATCAACTCGTGGGGGCGACCGGTTTGGTTCAAGCCATAAGGCGAGCGGCGGAAACTGATTTACCAAGTAATAGTTGGGCAAGTCAGCTTCTCGCGATGGCCGACTAGCCCTTTGGAGTGCGGCGCTTTTCCGCCGCTTTTGTTTTCTCAAGCGGCCAGAGAAAAACAAGAGCGGCGGAACAGCGCCGCACTCCAAAATGGGTGCCGTATTTGTGCCCTC
>Ga0105048_10002798_pt1 | contig 28457 bp, 24 predicted proteins | sample MAT05_FD_78382 | JGI IMG/M metagenome (GOLD analysis project Ga0105048, IMG submission 78382) | Freshwater microbial communities from Lake Fryxell liftoff mats and glacier meltwater in Antarctica - MAT-05 | ecosystem: Environmental > Aquatic > Freshwater > Ice > Liftoff microbial mat | place...
TCCATTGTCCATTGTCCATTGTCCAAAAAAACAACAAAAACCAATGAAACCTGAAAAAATCAACGAAACAAAGCGCCTCCAGTCACTCGACGCCCTCCGGGGATTTGATATGTTTTGGATCATGGGAGGCGAAAGTATTTTCATTGCTCTTGGTGCATTAACCGGCTGGCCTCTTTTTCAATGGTGGGCTACTCAGATGGATCATGTGCCTTGGCATGGATTTGTTTTCTATGATATGATATTCCCATTATTTCTGTTTATTGCAGGAATCTCGTTCCCTTTTTCTTATGACAAGAATTACCACGGAGCTGGGAAACGAAAAGAATTGTATATCCACATCTTCAAAAGAGCCTTTATTCTTGTTGTTTTGGGAATTATATACAATAATGCCGTAAGCTTCGATTTTGCCAATTTAAGGTACGGGAGTGTTTTGGGCCATATCGGGCTTGCATGGATGTTTGCTGCCCTTATTTTTATCAATGCTGGACTAAAATTCAGAATTGTCTGGGTTTCCTGCATCCTGCTTGGATATTGGTTTTTGTTGATGTTTTTTCCAGCTCATGACCTTGGGGCTACTGATCCCTATTCGATGGAAGGAAGTTTTACAGGTCTGGTCGACAGAATGTTTATGCCGGGAAGATTGTATCTTACTATACATGATCCGGAAGGCATTCTCAGCATCGTTCCTGCTATTGCTACTGCCTTACTGGGTATGCTTACAGGCCAGTTCGTTAAATCAGACTATCTGAAAAATCGCCTTCAGAAAAAAGTTCTGCTCATGATTCTTGTAGGGATTATTCTCATAATTATTGGAAAAATCTGGGGATTGGCTTTCCCGATAAATAAAAATCTTTGGACCAGTTCCTTTGTTTGTTTTGTAGGTGGAATCAGCCTTATCCTGTTTTCCCTGTTTTATCTGGTTATTGATGTATGGAATTTCAAGCGCTGGACGTTCTTCTTTACCGTTATCGGAGTTAACTCAATTACCATTTATCTGGCTCATGCGTTATTGGATTTTGGTCATACTACAGAATTTCTTTTCGGGGGATTTCAAAGCCTGTTCCCCGAAAATTGGCAGGATTTAATTGGTGCACTGGGGTATTTTGCTGTGGGATGGGTTCTTTTGTACTTTTTGTATAAAAAGAAAATTTTCCTGAAGGTTTAAACATAAATATAGCCATCATTTTTTTACTTGCGATTTCCTATTCAGAAAATTTATTTGTAGATTTGATGTAGAAGAATGTTTTTAATCAGATAGTATACCATATCTGGCTAATTAAGGAAATTTATCGAATTACAATTTGCATTTCCAAATTACTGAGAGAACAGATTAGTTCTGAAATGCACATTTACTCAAATTTAAATTATCAGAATTGTATAAATATTTGTCTCCTAAAAACAAGAAAAAAGCATTTATGAGAACTTATCTAATAATGATTGTTTTGTTTATATACCCTGTGATAATTATGGCTCAGGATAAAATATTATTGCAGGACGGCCGTGAAATATATTGTCATGTAACAAGTATTGATAGTGTAAACATCCATTTTAGTATGGTCAAAAATAACCATACTATCGAAACTATGATTAAAATTATTGATGTACAGCAGGTTTATTTATCTGAAGAATTACCTGTGAAACCTGTAAAAGTTAGTATGGGCAAAAGGAATAGTGTAGATGTTTCAGTTGGAGGATCCACACCAAGAGGCGAATTAGCAAACGATGATGTACTAAAGGAGGAATCAGGACTTGCAGGGAATGGTTTAAGTATTAATGTGAATTACAATTACTTTATTACTCCAAGAATTGGTTTTTCAGTCAAAGGAATCTATAATTCAAATGAGTACAAAGGTGATAAGTTAGGAAAGGCATTTAGTTATTTGCTTAGTTATCCTGTAATTAATAATTCCGCCAAATACACTACCTACGCTATGTTATTCGGGCCGACTTATTTACTCCCCATTGACAGATTATTAATAGAAGGGCATGCTGGTTTAGGATTTGGAAAGTTGAAAGAGCCTGAAGTAAATTTTTCAGCAACAAAAGGCCAATATCAATGGTTGCTAAAAAAGCAGAGCATTAGTGCTAATACGGTTCTTTATAACATTGGAGGATGTCTGGTTTTTAAGGTAAATGATAATTGGGATATCATTGGAAAGGTCGAATATCTTGAAGGCTCATTTAAATTTGCTGAAAATATAATAGAGTATGGAAATGGAGAAAGCACCAAAGTTGATAGCAGAAGACAGGATTACGGGGTGTATAATATATCTTTAGGCTTGGGATTGAAGTTTTAAAAACAGCCCAATTTCCAAACTGAATTAGCTATACTGCTTAATTAAAGGATTGAATAGGACTCAAAATACTTGATTAACAAAATGACGCTGTAATATTATGCCATTTGTTAAAGTATACATCCATTTTGTCTGGAGCACTAAAAACAGAGAACCATTTCTTGATTCACCGGAATTAAGAAGCTTCTCCCCCTAATTTATTCCCATTCCACCTTGTGATTTTCCCATAAAACATTAGTTTTATAACCTTAAATTCTGAAACCTTAATTCTAACTATAATGAAACTAAAATTTCTTTCCATTGCAGGATTATTTATCCTGGCTTTAAACCTCAGCATATCCGCACAGGATAAGGCAATGTTCGCTTATCAGAATACTCAGTTATCAGTCGATGAAAGGGTAAACGACCTGGTTTCCAGAATGACTCTCCAGGAAAAAGTAGGCCAACTTTTTAATGATGCAGCGGCTATTGAACGCCTTGGTATTCCTGCATACAACTGGTGGAACGAATGTCTTCACGGAGTTGCAAGAGCCGGAAAGGCCACTGTTTTTCCTCAGGCAATCGGTATGTCTGCAACATTCGACTCGAATCTTATGCTAAGGATTGGAACAGCTATAAGTGACGAAGCCCGTGCAAAATATAATTACTTCCAAAGCAATAATATCACTAGTATTTACACTGGTCTAACCTTCTGGACACCCAACATCAATATTTTCCGGGATCCACGTTGGGGCCGAGGTCAGGAGACATATGGCGAAGATCCGTTTCTTACCGGAACTATGGCTGTTAATTTTATTAACGGTTTACAGGGGAATGACCCAAAATACCTGAAAACTATTGCAACATCAAAACATTATGCAGTTCACAGCGGGCCTGAATTTTCCCGTCATACCGATAACATTTTCGTTAATGATCGAGATCTTTATGACACCTACCTTCCTGCATTTAAAATGACTATCCGTCAGGCTAATGTGCAATCGGTAATGTGCGCATATAATCGTTTCCGCGACAAACCATGTTGTGGGAATGACATTCTCCTGGGCAACATTCTTAGAAATAAATTTGGTTTCAATGGATATGTGGTTTCCGATTGTGGTGCAATTTCAGATTTTTACACTCCCAATACACATCATGTCGTTTCAACCTCATCACAGGCCTGGGGATGGTCAATTTCCAGCGGTACTGATATCAACTGTGAGATTGGAAGAAATTTCCTTGTTAATAATCTTGATTCGGCCATTAATGTTGGAATTATTAATGAAAGCGATATAAATGTTTCTGTCAAACGTTTATTCAAAGCCAGGTTCATGCTTGGAATGTTCGATCCTCAGGAACAGGTAGCTTTCTCTAAAATTCCTTTTTCTGTTATCGGATCTGAAAAAAATCTACAGCTTTCTCAGGAAGCAGCCGAAAAATCCCTTGTGCTTCTTAAAAATAACGGTGTCCTTCCTCTTAAAAATGTAAAGAAAATTGCTCTCATTGGACCCAATGCAAATAATACGGCAATTCTCATTGGTAATTATAATGGAGAGCCTATTAATCCTACTACTCCGCTAAAAGCACTTCGCGAAAAACTTGGTGCTGAAAACGTGATTTATACCCAGGGTTGCCCAATTGTTCCCGGAGTTTACACCAATCTTGAAGTAATTCAGGAAGGAAACTTATTTCACCTTGAAAACGGGAAAATGGTAAAAGGTCTGAGTGCAGAATATTTTGCAAATACAAAATTCGAAGGCAAGGCTGCTCTCGTCAGAACGGATACTAAAATAGATTTCTATTGGCTTAAAACTCCGATTAATAACAAAATTGAAGAACAGTTTTCAGTGCGCTGGACTGGAATTTTGGTGCCTCAGAAATCCGGTACCTATCAGTTCGGGGGAAATGTGAGACTCAGCATCAATCAAAAACCTGCAGACCCAAAAGGCGTAGTTCTTGAAAAAGGCAAAAAATATGAGATAATTGCTGAACTCCGTATGGAATCCAACCCTTATGTCAACAGCATTGAACCATCAGCAACACTGACATGGATTGATATGAGTCGCGATTTTCACAAAGAAGCTTTGGATGCAGCAGCAAAGGCCGATGTTGTAATTTTCTGTGGAGGAATAACTGCCGATCTTGAGGGCGAAGAAATGCCTTTGGAAATCGATGGATTCAGCCATGGCGACCGCACTCACATTAACCTTCCAAAAATACAGGAAGATCTTTTGAAAGACCTTCTGAAAACAGGAAAACCTGTTGTGTTTGTTAATTTCAGCGGAAGCGCAATGGCAATTAACTGGGAGAATGAAAATCTGCCCGCAATTGTTCAGGCATTTTACCCAGGCGAAGCTGCAGGTAAGGCTCTCACACGATTATTATTTGGGGATTTTAATCCCTCCGGAAGACTGCCGGTTACCTTTTATAAATCAGAAAAAGACCTTCCCGCATTTTCAGATTATAATATGGAAGGTCGTACATACCGTTATTTCAAAGGAACTCCGCTGTATTCTTTCGGCTACGGTTTAAGCTACACAACTTACCAATACAGCAATCTGCGGGTTGAAGACGAAGCCACAACAAAAACAAATGTAATCGTGAGCGTTGACGTTAAAAACACCGGAGCGCTTGATGGGGAAGAGGTTGTGCAGTTGTATGTGTCAAATAAATCGGCAAAATCAATTGTGGCAATTTCTGCTTTAAAGGGATTCAAACGTACTTTTCTGAAGAAAGGCGAACAAAAGACAGTTACATTTACTCTTACACCGGAAGATTTCTGCGTAACAACACCTGATGCTCTGCAAGTTACAGAGGCAGGCACATACGATATTTCAGTCGGAGGTGCAGCTCCCAATAAAAACTCAGTGGTAAGAACCATAAAACTTAAAGGAGAGCCTGTCGTTATTGAGTAATCAGGATTATTCTTCACAAATTTTAAAAACAATGAATTATGAGAAAATGTAAGTTCTATCTTTTGTCTGTTTTAATCGGAATTGGCAGTCTTACTGGTTACACACAATCTTTTACACTCCAATCCCCTGATAAAAACATTTCCATTTCTATTGAAAACGGAAAGAATCTGGGCTACTCCGTAAAGTTTAAAGACCGGGTTATTGTTGAGCCTTCTAAAATGGGATTTGAGTTCCAGGACGAAACTGCTATGAATACCGATTTTGAAGTCATCGGACAGAAAACGGAATCCATTTCTGAAAACTGGATTCCGGTTGTTAAATCTAAACATGCTGAAATACTCAACAACTACAATGAACTTCAGCTAAATCTGAGAGAGAAATCCGGTTTAATGCGACAGATGGATTTATTTATCCGATCCTATAATGACGGGGTCGCATTTCGCTATAAACTCAGCCGTTCTGAAAGAGCTGGGAACCGCAAAATAACCAAAGAACTTACGACTTTTGCCATTCCCGGAGATCCAAAAGCTTGGATTGTGGAATATGGAGGATATTCAACTTCTAATGAATCTGAGTTTTTTGAACGTAAACTGAGCTACCTAACTGAAAAGTCGATAGCAGGAATGCCAATGTTGATGGATTATGGAAATAATTGCTGGGTTGCAATAACTGAGGCGAAAATAGATAATTACAGTGCTTTTTATATTGGCACCAATGGAGTATCAAACCAGTTAACAACCAAACTAGTCCCTGTTCCTGGCGAGGCTGAAGACGGAGTTAAAGTCCGATTTGATGATGAGGTTTATACTCCCTGGAGGGTCATGATGATTGGCGAAACTCCCGGTGTTCTTATTGAATCAGAAATCATCCAGAATCTTAATGATCCCTGCGCAATTGCCGATCCATCATGGATTAAGCCCGGAATGAGCGCATGGGACAATTGGTGGAGCGGTGAGGTACTGATGGAAATGCCGGTGATCAAAAAATATATCGATATGGCTTCTGAAATGGGCTGGGAATATATGCTGGTCGACTGGCAATGGTATGGCAAATTCAACTCCCCCGATGCTGATATTACAAAATGGGCGCCACAAATTAATATGCCTGAAATAATTCAGTATGCGAAATCCAAAAACGTTAAAATAATTGTCTGGCTGTACTCAAAGGATGTAAACCGCAACTCCGCCTATAAAAAGGCTTTCCCAATATATAAACAGTGGGGAATTGCCGGTATTAAAATTGATTTTATGGACCGGGATGATCAGGAAATGGTAAACTGGTATCGTGATATCATCAAATGTGCAGCAGATAATCAGTTGCTGGTTGATTTTCACGGAGCGTATAAGCCCGATGGGATTATCAGGACATACCCAAATATGATTACCCGCGAAGGTGTGATGGGAAATGAATATTATAAATTCTCCCCAAGCATGAATCCGGAGCATAATGTGAAGCTTGCTTTTACACGAATGCTCGCCGGACAAATGGATTACACGCCCGGTGCGTTTCTGAATGTTACAAAAGAGCAATTTAAAAACCAGACACCCGCAATCGTTTGGAATACCCGTGCTGCAGAGCTTTCAAAATTTGTTATTTATGAAAGTCCCTTAACAGTGGTTTGCGACCATCCGGATAATATTCTGAATAAAGCAGGAGCCGATTTTCTAAAGGTCGTTCCTACAGTTTGGGACGATATACATTTCATCTCCGGATACCCTGGCGATTATGTTGCTATTGCAAAAAGAAATGGTTCAGCATGGTATGTGGGTGTCATGAACAACAGCAAAAGAAAAACTGTTGAAATTAAACTTGATTTTTTACCCGCGGGCGTTTTTGAGATGGAAACCTGGGCGGACACAAAAAAATCGGATTTACAACCAACCGAGCTTCAAAAGAAAACTCAATCTGTGAAAAAAGGCGATGTGATAAAAGTGGAGATGGCGAATAATGGGGGATTTGTTGGGGTGATAAGGAGGAAATAAATTTAATTTTGCCACCGCACCGACAAGTTTTTGGACATTAAAAAGCATCTTAGCAACCTAAAATATACAGATAAAAGGTAAATGGAAATAAAAGAATTGAAACCAAGAAAGGCACTTAACAAAGCCTTTTTAAAAGTAAAGCCGAACAGGACTGAAATTGAAGGTTTCAAAGCAATTCCTGTTATTTCATCTACAGTTCTCAAAAACGACCAAGGCAAAAAACGAACAGGAAATTTAACAACCTTAGCATATTTATTTGATTTCTTAAACGCTTACGACTTTACAAGCGAAGGTTCAGAAGAAATTCAAGAAGACAATAAATCACTCATTAACGCTTCTGTTCTCGGCTTAATCTTCGAGAAAATAAACGGCTACAAAGACGGTTCATTCTTTACTCCGGGTTTCATCACAATGTATGTGTCATGAAACTATTCGCAAATCGGGTGGTTCAGAAATTTAACGAAACAAAGAAATGGAATTGCACATCAGTTGAAGATCTTTACGATAAAATTGAAGACCGCAAAGAAGCCAACGACATTGTAAACAGTATCAAAATTTGCGACCCCGCCGTTGGTTCTGGACACTTTTTAGTTTCGGCACTTAATGAAATGATTGCTGTAAAAAACGATTTAAAAATATTGCAAGACCGCACAGGAAAGCGGTTAAAAGAATATCAAGTTGAAGTTGTTAATGACGAATTAATTGTAACAGACGAAGAAGGCGAACTATTCGATTACAACCCTACCAATAGTTCGACAGGCTCACTACTTCGCTCCGAAAGTCAGCGAATACAAGAAACGCTATTTCACGAAAAGCAAACCATAATTGAAAATTGCCTTTTCGGTGTTGACATCAACCCAAACTCAGTAAAAATTTGCCGTTTGCGTTTATGGATTGAGTTATTGAAAAACGCTTATTACAAAAACAAATCGCTAAACCGATGAATAAAATATATTAAACAAGCAATTAATTCCACTATGAAGAAGAAATACATCCTAAGTCTTATTTGCTGCATTTTCAGCATCCAACTTGCTTTTAATCAGCAAACCGGTTACCTCAGTAATGTCTACAAATTCATCGAAGATCCGGGAATGTTTTCCCTGAACCAGGAACCCGGACACGTGCCGCTTGTTCCGTTTTATTCGGTAGAATCAGCACTGCAAAATGATTGGAATAAGTCGGGAAGTTTTCTTTCTTTAAATGGAGTATGGAAATTCAAATGGTCTGAAAACCCTGATGTTTCTCCAAATGATTTTTTCCAGAAGAAATTCAACGATAGTAAATGGGATAGCATTACCGTTCCAGGGAATTGGGAAATGCAAGGATTTGGCGACCCCGTATTTCGTAATATTTCACAGCCTTTCCCTTCAAACCCTCCCTTTATTCCCCACGATTACAATCCGGTAGGTTCGTATCGAAAAAGTTTTACTCTGCCTGCAAATTGGAAAGAAAAGGAAATTTTTCTCCGTCTTGAAGGAACCACTTCTGCATCATTTATCTGGATCAATGGGAGTGAAGCAGGGTTCAACAAGGGAGCCAATGAACCTGCTGAATATAACATTACAAAATATTTAAAATCTGGTGAAAACCTTATTGCGGTAAACGTATATAAATATTCAGATGGAACGTATTTGGAAGATCAGGATTTCTGGCGATTGTCAGGTATTTTCAGGGATGTTTATTTGTTTGCCACTCCAAAAATCCATCTACGCGATTATTTTATTTCAACGAATCTGGATAGTAGTTACCGCGATGCTACTCTGTCTGTAGCAGTTGAGATTGCGAATTATTCGGGTGAGAAAACCAGCGAATATTCTGTCAGAGCTTCTCTTTACGATGATAAACGCAACACCATAATTCAAAAATTTAGTTCAGTTGCATTTAATGTTTCCAAGGGGGAAGTAAAATCAATCAATCTTAGCTCTGTAGTTACAAATCCCGCTAAATGGTCGGATGAAAAACCAAACCTGTATTCCCTTAGTCTTGAGCTTATTAATGCACAGGGGAAAGTCAATGAAGTTATTTATGCAAGATTTGGTTTTAAGGAGGTTGAGGTAAAACATCAGGCGCTTTATGTAAATGGAATTCCGGTTAAACTCAACGGAGTTAATTCGCACATGCAGCATCCCGAATTGGGGCATACCATGGATATTGAAACGATCCGCAAGGATTTCACACTGATGAAACAGTTCAGTATCAACTGTGTACGCACTTCTCATTATCCTCCAACAATCGATTACCTGAACCTTGCTGATGAAATGGGAATTTATATCGTCGATGAAACTGGCGATGAATCCCATGCAACCGAATATATCTCTGAAAAGCCCGAATGGCGGGATGCTTATGTTGACCGTGTAAGGGGAATGGTGCTACGTGACAGAAATCATCCCTCGATAATATTCTGGAGCGCAGGAAATGAGAGTGGTTTTGGGAACAACATTTGCGAAGTAATCAAAGAAGGTAAACGACTTGACCCATCCCGCATTTTCATGTATGGAGGCAATACCGATGATGTGGCATGGAAAAATGAAGTTCCTTGTGAAGATATTATTGGCCCTCGATATCCAACTCCATACGAACTCAAGACCCGGATAGCAATGGTTCCTGAATCTCAGGATCCACGGCCATCTTTTATGGATGAGTATATTTCTGTGGAAGGTAACGGGGGAGGCGGACTTGACGAATATTGGGAAGTAATTTATAATTACCCACGATGCATTGGTGGTGCTTTATGGGATTTTGTGAGTCCGGGGATTACTGAAAAAATACTGTTGCTCTCCGACGGTTCCCCAAATCATCTGAATACAGCTATCAAAGGCCGGGGGAAAATTGTACCCGGAAAATTTGGCAATGCAGTTGAATTGAACGGAAACGACCAATGGGTGGATGTTTACCGGGATAAGACACTCGACATCACCGGAAATCAACTTACTTTATCACTTTGGGTGTTTCCTCGCAACTGGAATACCGATGGAACCTACCTTACAAAAGGAAGTTACCAGTTCGGACTCAGACAATATCCAAAAGATTCGCTGCAGTTTTATGTAAGCGGCGATAACCGGTCAACTTTATCCGTTCCACTTCCAAAGGAATGGGAGAACGTTTGGCATCATCTGGCAGGTATTTATGATGGCAAAACGCTTTCCATTTTTATTGATGGAAAACTTGCGGGTAAAAAGGCTTTTTCAGGAGATATCAAAAACAGACCATTCCCTGTAAACATTGGCCGAAACCCAGAAATTGAAGGACAGGAATATTCGGGAAAAACGAGCAATGCACGCTTCGATCAGGTAGCGATTTTCAATAAAGCCATTCTGGTTGATCAGCTGATGAATCCTTCGCCATCCTTGAAAAGCGAAGCCCGGCTTTGGCTTGATTTTGAAGAGGTACAGGAAGAGGGAACTTTTTACAGCATGGGACTTGGTGGTCGAACATACGGACTTATCTGGCCCGATAGAACTCCACAGCCGGAAATGTGGCAGGTAAAAAAATCAGCGCAACCGGTTTCTGTTGAATGGCTGGATATGGAAAAGGGAATAGCCGAAGTCTGGAACCGCTATCATTTCACAAATCTTAATGAACGCAAGGCCATCTGGCAACTTCAGGAAGATGGTAAGGTGCTTCAAAGCGGAGAACTAGAGCTTTCCACAAATCCCCTTAAAAAATCAGGCATTACAATTCCCTTTAAAAAACCCGAATTGAAAGCCGGGGCAGAATACCGGATACTCATAAGTTTTAGCTTGAAAAAGCCGGAATCATGGTCGCCGGCAGGATTTGAAGTTGCATGGAACCAGCTTGAACTTCCCTGGAAAAAAGAAAAAGAATTACAGAATATCCAGAATTCTTCGGAATTAAGATTCACTGAAACTACTGAGAACATTAATGTTTCAGGAAATGACTTCGAATATGGTTTTAGCAAAGTGAGCGGAGAATTAATATCCATGGCATTTCAGGGCAAGCAGCTGATTCATAAAGGTCCGGTTTTAAATGTTTGGCGCGCGCCACTTGCCAATGAACTCGACGCATGGGCAGTGGGACAGTCGCACCTGACGAACCGCAAACCTGGAAATGGCGAAGATCCGGCAAATAACTGGCGAACTCTCGGTTTGGATAATCTGACACAGAAAACAGAAAAAGTTTCAGTATCAACTCTACCAGATAAAAGTGTAAAAGTAGAAATATTGAGCCATTCAGAGGGTTTTGACTTCAGAACGGCCTTCGATAATCGGTTTATTTACACCATCGATGGAAGCGGTAAAATAGAACTGGAACATACCGTAACACCGCAGGGTCTGATGCCTGCATGGCTTCCCAGAATTGGGCTGCAGATGAACCTGAGCAGTGAATTAAATGAAGTTAGCTGGTACGGACGCGGTCCATTTGAAAATTATCCCGACCGAAAAACTGGAGCGAAAATCGGAGTTTATACATCCACCGTTCAGCAGATGACCGAGAAATATCTTATTCCTCAGGATTATGGCTTGCGATGCGACAATCGCTGGGTAAAAATGCAAACCAAAAACGGTGTTGGTCTGGAGATAAAAGGAAACCAACTTTTTAATTTCAATGCACAGCCTTTCAGCACCGATAACATGACCCGAGCTAGGTATCCCTATCAGATTCAGCCGAATGACGGAATCACCTTTAATTTCGATTATGCAACGAGCGGAGTAGGGTGTACGGCTATTTCAGTACTGAATCAATACAGGGTTTTGCCAGGCGTATACCGGTTTGTATTGGAGATAAGACCTTTTAAGGAGTAGGGGCGATATTCCTAACGCAGATATTGATGCATTGCAAGAATATTGGACGGCTTATCCTTCGCTTAGGAATTGATTTATTATTTCAATCTGGTTATTTAGAAGAATTAGCTAGTACTTCTCTAAAAACAGATTTGACAGAACTATTGAAATTGCTAATTTCCATAATCAAAACGAGTAAGGCCAATGGAAAACGATAACGACATTATCAATTATCAATTTAGAAGTTGATGTTGTTCGCAAAGACATCAAGAATATGCACTTGGCAGTATATCCACCAACGGGCAGAGTTCGTATTGCAGCACCATTGCGTATTGATGACGAAGCGGTAAGACTTTTTGCAATTTCAAAAATTGCTTGGATAAGAAAACACCAACGGAATTTTCTTGCACAAGACCGTCAACCACCTAGGCAATTTAAAGAACGTGAAAGCCATTATTATTAGGCAAACGTTACTTGCTTCGAGTAATTGAACAGGAAGCACCACCAAAAGTAGTTTTCAAAACCAAAACCTATATTGACCTCTATGTACGACCAGACAGTACAACCGAACAGCGACAAACTATCATAAACGAATGGTATCGGACAGAGTTAAAAAAACTCATTCAGCCAATCATTGACAAATGGGAAAAGCAAATTGGCGTTTCCATTGCCGACTGGCAAGTAAAGCAAATGAAAACAAAATGGGGTACTTGCAACATTGAGAAAAGAAGAATTTGGATAAACTTAGATCACAACGACCGTTTTCTGACCTTAATGGAAAAGTATATGCCTCAGTGGAAGTTTTATAAAGAAGAATTAAATCGTTTACCAGTAAGCCACGGAGAATGGACATACTAGCAAAAGGCGGGGTTTCGTGTTCCAAAGACTGTTTTGAATATGCATCTTAGGCTGCATGTTAATATCGACAACCATTAAATTTTACAGTATTGATTTTGATTAATTAAGTACTTATATTTGTACTCGATTAAACACTTAAATAAAAGTTATCATGATAGCTGCTAATTACACCGAATTCAGAACTGGCCTTAAAAAATTCCTGGACGATGTTGAGAATAATAATGAAACTTTAATTATTAAAAGGGGGTCAGGCAATGGAACGGTTCTTATTTCACTCGATGAATATAATTCAATGATTGAAACCATGCATTTGCTAAGCTCAAAAGTAAATGCTGATAGATTATATGAATCTATTAGCCAGATGAAAAAAGGCAAGATCGTCCGTGAAAAATTAATTGAAGAATAATGAGAATTACATTTTCAGAAAATGCTTGGGAAGACTATATTTCTTGGTTGAATGAAGATAAAAAGATGCTCAAAAAAATTGAACCACTAAGATAATTGGATATGTATTTAGCAATAAAAGATGTTCAACCGAAAGATAATTACACTTTACTCTTGACGTTTGAGAATGGCGAAAAGCGACTATTTGATATGAAACCATATCTTGATCTTGGTATTTTTAAGGAGTTAAGGGATACTAAATTATTTATGACTGTAAAGCCATGTTTTGATTCGGTTGAGTGGGAAAATGAAGCTGATTTTGATCCTGAGATATTATATCAGAAAAGCATAAAATTGGATTAAATAAAACTGCGGCAATAAGCAGGGTTTAAGGCCTTAAACCAATATGCAGAACTTTTAAAAAATTATTATCCAAGATTAATCATTGAATTTCCTAATGCAAATTATTCTCAAATTAAACAAACTGCCTTGCTGATCAAGGGTAAAGTTAGAGCAGATATTATTAAAAACAGTCTTGATTTAATAATTAAAACAATCGAGGAGAAAAAATTAATTAACTAAATGAAATATATATGATTGGATACATTTTTATTGGCGTTCTGATTATTTCGATACATTATATTGTTTTCCTTTATAATGATATTATCAGAAAAAAGAATCAAACTGAAAAAGCTATGAACCAATCATTTTGTACACAAGCATTGTAAATGATTTGAATTTAAATTTAAGGATTTGGTCAAAATAGGGTAAAAATTCACTCCCAAAAAGGAAAATCATTTACAGAATAAGCACCTATTGTTATTCTCAAACCCTCACCCCAATTACCAAAATATCATCAACTTGCTCTATTGCGGATTTCCAGTTTTCATTAAAGTTCTCCAGATGTTTTTCCTGCTCACTCATCGACAAGTGCTGAATTTCCTGAATAATTTCCTTAAACTTTCGCGTCATTAACTTCTTGCCTTTTTGTCCTCCAAACTGGTCGGCATAGCCATCGGTGCAAATATAAAATGTGTCGCCTTTACTGAATTGGATTTCATGACTTTGGAATTCCTGGTCGTTATCTGTCAGTCCACCAATTGCTTTGTTAGTTGGATCAACTTCTTCCAATACAGTTTCTCCTTTCCTGACATACCAAAGTGGTCTGTTTGCACCGGCGTACTTAACAATCAGGTTTGTTGTATCAATGGAGCAAATGGCAATATCCATTCCATCTCGAGTGGATTCTTCGCTTCCCGACTGACGCAGGGATAGTTTCATTCCAATATTCAAGCGTTTTAGTATTACAGAAGTGTCCGAACTTTGTAAAACGGCGTCTTTCAATTGCTCCGACCCAATCATACTCATCAATGCGCCGGGAACCCCGTGTCCGGTACAATCAGCAGCAACGATAAAAATAGTTTGTTCTTTTTTGTAGAAGAAATAAAAATCCCCGCTTACAATATCTTTTGGTTTAAAAAGCACGAAGGATTCCGGCAATGCTTCATAAATATCTTCTTTATTTGGGAGTTTAGCTTGTTGAATACGTTTAGCGTAGTTAATGCTATCGACTATGCCCTTGTTTTTCTCTTCAATAATCAGTTTTTGACTTTCAACCTCGATTTTCTGTTGGGTGATAATTACATTGTCTCTCTGCTTTTGTCTGTATGCGCGGTAAACAAAAACCATAAACAATGCGAGCATTGCAAAGCCAATAATGAAATAATTTCGTTGCTGTTCTTTTTGTTTTAGTTCTGCTATCGAAAGAATATCCTTTTTATCCTGCTCGGCTTTCGTAACTGCTTCCTTCTTATCGAACTCGTAATTCAATTCCTTTCGGGTGATTTCTTTATTTTTTTCCTGATTGAAAATTGTATCTTTTAATACTATTGCATTAAGGGTGTGCAAAAGTGCTTTCTGGTATTTACCTGTTTTCTCATACACACTTGCCAAATATCCCTCTAATTTCATCGAAAGTTCAGTAGCTTCAATTTCATGACTAATTTTTAATGATTTGGTGTAGTATTTTTCTGCCAGGGCATATTTTTTTGTTTCTAAGTAAATGTCGCCAATAGCAGCAAGTTCCGTAGCTATCAGGCTCTGATCGCCCAGTTTTTCCCCGATCTTCAGAGCTTCTTTTGCATATTCGAGTGCTTTGGTGTTTTGGTTCTGTTCATAATAAACGATTCCGATATTGCCAAGACATTTTCCTAAAAGGTTCAGGTTTCGGATCTCCCTCGAAATGGAAACAGCCTTAACATAATATTCCAATGCTTTCGGCAGATCATTTTGATTATGATAAATAGTTCCAATACTTGAAAACTGTGAGGCTGTTATATTTTTATCCCCCAACTCCAATCCAATGTTAAGCGATTTAGTATAATATTCAACTGCCTTCGGATAGTTAAGCTGCTTTTCATAAATATTCCCGATGTTGCCAAATGTAGCCGACATCCCGCTTTTATCACCAAGCTCATCATCAATTTTCAATGTTTTGATATAATAATCCAGAGCCTTCGGGTATTCGCCCTGATCGAAGTAAACAAGTCCAATGTTGTTTAGGATTTTGGCCATACTATTTTTATCGCCGGTTACCTCCATTATTTTTAGTGCTCTGAAGTAATATTCCAATGCTTTTGAGCCGTCAGAAATGAGGTAGTAACAAACACCGAGATTGCGCAGACTGCTGGCAATACCTTTTTTCCATTGAAGTTTTTCAGACATGGATAAGGCCTGATTTCCAAGAGCAATGGCCGTGTCTGGATTATTGAACATTATTTCCCAGGCGAGAACGTTTAGCTGATTTATGCGGGATGTATCTGCAATTACTGAATTCAGCGTATCCGATCCAACCTGTTGACCGGATAGAGGTATATAACAAATTAAAAATGCGAATAGAAAAAGCTTGTATTTAAGGGGGATTTTCATTTTTCTTTGAGTAACGATAAATCATTCAAACCTCATAAGAATGCAAATCTAAACCTGCAATTTATGAATTTAAGTGGGATGCACAAAAATTAGATATTTTTGAAATTATCAAAAAAGCTTATCTTTTTGGCACTTCACAGAGTTACGACTTTATCATTATTACCAAATGATCAGATATTTAGACTTTGACATCTTATCTTCATTATAACAAGCAAGCGGAACAACGGTTTGCGAAATTAAGTTTTTAAAGTATTTTTATTTACATTTGACTCATCAGGCATTGCAAGCCTGTTAGATGAATGAAGCTGTGATGCTGTTTTAATAAAAAAATCATTCCAGGATGAACCATGAATATTCCGCAAATCATGTCTACACTAAAACAACTTATCCAAAAAACCGAAGTTTTCCAGGTTCGCAACTCAGCGATACTTTCGAAAGAAAGAGTTATTTCTGTCGATGCTCTTCGTGGATTTGACATGTTCTGGATCATGGGCGGAGATATGGTTTTCCAAAGCCTCGACAATATATTTCATAATAAAATTACAGCCTTTTTACGTACCCAGACCGACCATGTTGAGTGGCTTGGATTTCATTTTTACGATATTATCATGCCGCTTTTTATGTTTCTTGTCGGAATTTCTCTGGTTTATTCAACTCGTAAACGCTTGAGTTCCGGAGCCTCTGATAAATCCATCTGGCTACATACTATTAAAAGATTTCTGATCCTTTGGCTTCTGGGGATGATAGTGCAGGGAAACCTTCTTGCTTATGATATCGATAAGTTACAAATCTATTCGAACACTCTTCAGGCAATTGCAAGTGGTTACCTTATTGCCACGCTCCTTGTATTGTATTTACCGGTTTATTTGCAGGTTATATCTACTCTTGGTTTGTTACTTGCATATTGGGCTATTGCAGCGCTTATCCCTGTTGGAGGCACAACCGCCGGCGCTTACGAGATGAATACAAACGTACCTCTGGTTTTCGATCGTATGGTTCTGGGAAGATTTAGCGACGGACTTCAATACAGCTGGGTCATTTCAAGTCTCAATTTTGGAGTAACCACGATGCTCGGGGTGTTCAGCGGATATATGATGCAGTCGGATACCGAAAAAATGAAAAAACTCAGAAACTTTGTGATTTTTGGTGCTTCCCTGATATTAATAGCTTTACTCTGGAATACCTGTCACCCCATAATTAAAAAGTTGTGGACCAGCTCATTTGTTCTGTTTGCCGGGGGAATAAGCGTTTTGATGCTTGCATTCTTTTTCCTTATTATCGATGTCTGGAATGTTCGAAAAGGTACAAAATGGATGATCATTTTGGGATCAAATGCCATTTTTGGATACGTCGCTTGGCATTTGTTTAATTTTTCTTTTATTGAAATGGCAAAAGTGTTTTTCGATGGATTGAAACCCTATATTGGAGATTGGTACTTAAGTTGTATTTTTTTCGGGGGATTTCTGGTTATCTACCTGCTAATGAAATATATGTATAACAATAAAACGTTTATCAAAATATAATATTTTCAAAATTCTAAATTTAACGACTTCCCATGAAACGAATAAACCTAGCGATTATCTCATTGATTCTTGTTCTTTCTGCCTGCAATTCCCCTGTGAAGCAAACCAATCAAAAGCCCACAGTAAATTTTGATTCCCTGGCAATGACGCCTCCCATGGGATGGAATAGCTGGGACTGTCTTGGACTCGACGCAAATGAAGATCAAATTAAAGCTGTTGCAGATTATATGGCTGAAAACCTTAAACAATATGGCTGGAAGTATGTAGTTATTGATGCTGGCTGGTATCACCCCAAAGAGCTGATTACTGCAAACTCACATTTGCGAAATCCGGTTCAGAACATCGATCAGTATGGGCGATTAATTCCCGACACTCTAAAATATCCTTCTGCAAAAGGTGGAGTAGGATTTAAAGCGCTGGCAGATTATATTCACGGGAAAGGGCTGAAATTCGGCATCCATGTGATGCGTGGAGTTCCCTGGAATGCTGTTGCCTATTCTTCCCGAATAAAAGGAAGCAGTTACTTTGCAACGGATATTGCTGACCTTGCTGACACTTGCAAATGGTCGCCCATCATGAAAGGCGTTAATATGGAAATTCCCGGTGCTCAGGAATATTACAATTCTGTTTATGAACTTTATGCTGAATGGGGAGTTGATTTCGTGAAGGTTGATGACATATCGAATCCCTATCATACCGCAGAAATTGAAGGCGTTCACAATGCCATTCTGAATAGCGGGTATCCGATTGTTCTTAGCCTTTCACCCGGTCCTTCTCCTGTAAAGGAAATAGAGCACCTTACGAAAAATGCTCACATGTGGCGTATTTCAGGGGATTTTTGGGACGACTGGAAATGGCTTAAATTGCAGTTTGGGATTTGCAATCAATGGGATTCTATTCATACACCAGGTCACTGGCCTGATGCAGACATGCTTCCTATGGGCAAACTTCGTAAAACAGGAGGAGATGAATGGATTGCTTCGCAACTTGGAGGTACCATTGAAGAGGTAACCGATGAATACTCCCGCTTTACAGATACTGAAAAATACACACTTTTTACCTTATACTCAATATTCCGTTCTCCCTTAATGATTGGAGGTTACCTTCCTGAAAATGATTCAGTTACCTATAAAATTATTACGAATGAGGAAGTAATTGCAGTTAATCAGTCAAGCCAAAACAACCATGAACTTCGCAACAAAGACGGAATTGTTGTTTGGACCGCCGATGACCCTGCTACAAATGCAAAATATGTTGCAATTTTCAACATCAATGACGGGGAACCGCAAAAAATTGTTGTGAGATGGACTGAGCTCGGGCTTGATGGAGAGCTGACGGTCAGGGATTTATGGGCAAAAAAGGATTTAGGTAAATTCGCAACGGAATTCTCAGCAGATGTTGAGGCTCATGGTTGCATTTTGATCAGTTTAATTAAGTAAAAAACTTCCTTAAATCTGTGAATTAAAAATTCTATTAAACTTATGAAATATATCTTATCAATAATTTGTTTTGTTATAAGTATAACAGCAAATGCGCAGGTATGGGAAAACGCCGGATTGGCCAATACGGCTCAGCGCAATGCAGGATACATTGGAGGAGAAGGTGGACAATGGCTTCAGGCACTTGCAATTGATAATGCCGATGGGATGGTTATGCTTCATGGCAGCGATGTTGGCGGACTCTGGCGCAGCACAAACGGCGGTCAGCTTTGGGAGCCGGCAAATAATGGTTATACTCCCAGGGGAACCTGTGGTTTATTTATTGATCCGAATAATCCTGCCAGGGCCATATCCGTTGGATCTAATTCAGGAAAGGCCGCATGGAGTAATTACCATGGTTTATACCTTACATCCGACACTGCCAGATCCTGGAACCAGGTATTATTAGACAATAATTGCGGTTACAGGGATATAAGGGAACAGATAGCTTATGATCCTTCCAGCTTTGATACTGTTAAAGGATACAGTATGATAGTTTATTATTCGCGTATCGCATGGACTGCAGGGTCAGAAGGCGGTTCAGGAACTCTTGCTGCCGGTTTGTATAAATCGGCTGATGGTGGAAACACATGGAAAGCGATTTCAAACACCAAAGATTATGGGAATTCAATCATCAAGATTGCACCCGCCGGGAACTATTTATTCGTGGCAAATGCAAACGGATTTTTCAGAAGCCGAAACCAAGGAATAAGTTTCGAAAAAACGTTTTCCGGAAACCTGAAAGGAATGGATATTTTTGCAGGGGATTCTTCAAAAGTCTATATCTGCACAACTAACAAAATTTATATCTCTTCGGACACCGGTGTAAGCTTTACTCAAAAAACCGCCACCGCATTTCCTGCATTTGCAAATTACCTGCGGGTCAGCCCGGTTGATAGCATGTGCATGATGACCCAGCTTAATAACCCGGCCGATGGATGGAATACTTACTATATGTTTAGTAAAAATGGGGGTGCAAGCTGGTCAAAAACAAATAGCGACAACAGCATGGATTTCCTTCCCAGGAATTATGGAAGGATGATGTATCCTTCATGGAGTCCTGTTAACAAGGATGTGGCTTTTGCCGTTGGAGGTGATTTTGTTACAAAAACAATTAATGGTGGATCAAGTCTGGTATATTCAAACAACGGCGCTTCTGCAATAATGTCCGCAGGTGTTCTGAGTTTTAACCTTGACAATCCATCCTTGATTTTTTTCTCCGCCCAGGATTATGACGCTTCTATTTCCCTGGATAGTGGTTTGACCTATAAGTATTTAAATATGTCGGGGAATGGCTGGGGAGGTGATATCCACGGGGGATATGTTGTGGATTCCTTAACATGGTTCGGACGAAGTGCTGAAGGTTGGAGTAATCTTCCCTGCGACCTGAAAATTACTTTTAACGGGGGAGTCAGCTACCAGACAAAAGGGAAATCTGGTGGATTCTCTTCATGCTTCGGGGTTTACGGCAACAGGAATATTCTGTTTGCAGGCGATATGAGAAGTGCGGATAAGGGAATTACATGGACCAAAATGACCGGTTGCGATGGAGTAATTACCGCTGATCCCTCTGGAAATCATGATTTATACGGGGTGATGAATTCTTCAACAATCGTTAAGTCTGCTGATAAGGGAGCCACATGGCAGGCAGTTGCTAGTCTGGAATCTGCTATAAACGACATTGCCTTTGACCACATTAACAAAGAGATATACGCTTCCTGCTACACTGCAGGACTATGGAAGGTTTATCTCAGCGATAGTTCAATTGTAGATTTAACTTCTTTTACCCCCGCTGATCAGTACAATGTAAGGCGCTTCAGCACTGTTGCCGTTGATCCTGTAAATCCGGAAATCGTATATGCAGGCGGAACAAGAGATATTTACAGTAATGATGCTTCAGTTATGCGATCAACCGATGGTGGTGACTCCTGGATTCCGCTTACAGTTGCACCAAGGCACAATAATTCAAAGTTCGGAATTTCTGCCGGGAGGGAAACGAGCATGATTAGGGTACATCCGCTTACAAGATATGCATGGTGCGGCAGCAGTTGTTTCGGGATGTGGAAAATAGGACAACCTGAAACCATTCCTGAACCCAAACCAAAAATACGATTGAATCAATCCCGGATTGTCATAAAACTGAATGATTTTTTTCAGTTGAAAGCTACTGTTACTAATTCAACAGACACAATTGTAGGTTGGAAATCCAGTAACACCGCAAAAGTGACTGTAGATTCTACTGGGTTCATAACAGCCATATCCCCCGGAAGCGCAAACATCACTGCTAAAACATCGCTAGGTGGCCTACAAGCTGTTTGTCAGGTTGTGGTATCCGAACCAAAGGGCCCTTATGGAGGTTCGCCGCAGCTAATCCCCGGAAAAATTGAAGCTGAAGCATTTGATTTAGGCGGTGAAATGGTCAGTTATCATGATGCTTCCACGCCGAATCAAGGAAGTACTTTCAGGCTAAATGAGGCTGTCGACATTGAAGGTTGCGGGGAAGGCGGATATAATGTCGGATGGACTGCAAACAGCGAATGGCTTAGCTATACAACAGTTGTAGACTCAACAATGGCTTATGATATTGAAATCAGGGCTGCAGTTAACGCGGCATCTAAAATCAATCTTACTTTCTCTGACGGAAATATTTCAACCGGAGATATCAGTATGGCCGCAACAGGCGGTTGGCAGACGTGGAAGTCTTTTTTAGTAAAAGGTGTAACTCTGAATAAAGGGATGCAGGAAATGCGGATTAGCATGGTATTAGCGGCATTTAACCTTAATTATGTGAAATTTACCCGGTCCATTCCTTTGCAGATAGAGGATGCTACTTCAAGCAAAGGATTAAAAGTTTATCCGAACCCGTTTTCTACAGGCAACCTTACTATTTATGCCCCTACGGTGAGTAATTTATCTGTAGTCGATATTTATAGTGCAAATGGACAACTTGTGTATTCCGGTTCGTTGAAAAATGGTCATGACATTCAGCTGGAAAGATCCGTTTTTAAAGGGGGAATATACCTGATAAAACTTGTAAATGACAGTGAAACGCTAATAACAAAGTTAATTGTGCCATAAGGAGAATTAGCAGTAAACGGAAATTATTTATACAATAAGATTCCAAAAAAAACTCTGCGTAACTCTGTGAAATAAATACCTTACACAGAGAACCACAGAGGAGGCACAGAGATTCACAGAGAAAGCAATAATAATATGAAAAATAAGTATTTGAGTTTCGCGATTTTAGGATTATTATCCTTAGTAAGTTGTCAGGTTCCAACCCCTAAAAAGGATGCTCTGAAAAACATTCAAGCGAGGGAATCAGAAAATTCCTTTCATCGATTCTTTAGCGACACAAGCTACTGGAACCAGCCAATTCCTGAAGATGCAGAGACCGATACGAGAAATGAATCCTGGATAAATATGTGGGAAACTGAACCAAGTGGTATAAATTTCAAGCTGAATTGCGATAAGTGGACCATCCCTGTTTATGAGGTCGACAGTACAACATCGGTTTACAAAATAGGACTGCTTTACCTTACTCCCGAAGAAAAATTTCACTGGCATACCACAAAGGAACATTTCGGACATGGGAAGGGATTCGACAGTGTCCCCATCCCAAAAACAGCATCTCCCGATCCGGAAGCAGACTCACACATGGCAGTGGTCGACCGCAGTAAAAACCTGGTTTGGGATATGTGGGCTCTATCGAAAGATAAGGACAACAACTGGACATCAGCAACCGGGATGGTTTACCCGCTCTACGGATCTGGAGTTTTCAGGACTGATGATATAGGTGTACAGGACGGTGAAAGTGTGCATTTTTATGGCCCCAGTCGGGCTGCAGGAGTTCCCGCTATTGCCGGATTAATTATGTTTGATGAGGTTGCAGAGGGAGAAATTAATCATAAGATTGCTGCGGCATCACGCTTCTGCGGGTATAAGGAGTTTGTTTATCCTGCAGCATGGACAGATGGATTTACAGAAGGTGGAATGCCTGAAGGCGCAACCATTCAGCTCGATCCAAATATCGATTTATCAAAATTCGACCTTACTAAGGAGGAAATTATACTTTGCAAAGCACTTCAAAAATATGGGATGGTGTTGGTGGATATTGCACAGGGGCAGGCTATATATGCTGAAGGACTATGGGGACAGCCCGGGAAATCCTGGAAGGGTAAATTAAGGGAAGTTGGCGGGATATCGCAGATTCCCTATAATTGCTACCGGGTTCTAAAGGTTAAGAATTCTGTAAAAATGGGAGACGGAAGGTCGAAGTTTCAGAGTGTGTGGTAGAAGAAAAGGGCAGTCACGCGTCACACCGTCACGATTCCTAAACATTCTATTTCCTAACGAGTCCCGCTAATAGTCCCCGCAATCACCTCCGCAATCACCCTTGCCCCGGCCTCATTCGGATGAATACTATCCGGGAAAAACTCAACATGATTACTGAGTGGCTTGTACAAGTCTATCACAATAAGATTATTTGACTGAGCAATTTTTTCAATGGAAGGAATGACTCCGGCCTGGATTACTGAATCGCTGATTCCCCACGCATGATTGTAGGCAGGAACCGGCAGACAGACATAAATCTGAGGCTTTGTAGGGATGGTCCTGAGAGTATCAATCATTCCCTGAAAATCCTTTACAAAATTTTCTTCGTTCCAGTTTTGGGGTTTGGAATCGTTTGTACCCAGTTTTATTACAATCTTATCCGGCTCAAAAGCAAAGACATTATAAAATTCGTTGCAGATCCAGAATGCGAGATCTGATTTTTTAAGCATGTTTGCCCCGCTGCGGCCACAGTTCAGAACGCTGTAACCGGGACCTAAGATGCTATCGAGTTGCGAAGGATAACTGTATTTACTTTGCCAGATAATGCTGGCACCTTCAGTGATACTGTCGCCGATGCAGGCAACACGGATTTCTTTCTTTTCTGAGCAGGAGACGGTCAGGAGGATTGATGCTATTAAGAGAATAGTTCTTTTTATCATAATTATCTTTTTAATTTTATATTATGACGGTGTGAAGAGTGACTTTGTTTTTTTGAAAATAATAGCAAGTAACACATTAGCAAATTTAAACAGTTCTGCCAGGATAAACTTTTAAAGCCTCTTCCAGACATTCCATAGCTTTTTTGAGATCCTCAATCTTTAAAACATAAGCAATCCTCACCTCGTGTTTTCCAAGTTCCGGGTTGGAATAGAAACCGGAAGCAGGAGCCACCATCACTGTTTGGTTATTATATTCGAAATCACTAAGCAGCCATTGTGCAAATTTATCGGTATCATCAACCGGAAGTCTGGCAATTACGTAGAATGCGCCTTTTGGCAAGGGACATTTCACGCCTTCCATTTTATTCAGTGATTCGACAAGAAAATTTCTTCTGCCAATATATTCCTTGTAAACTTCTTCAAAATAGGATGGAGGAGTATCAATTGCAGCTTCACCTAGTACTTGTCCGAAAGAAGGCGGACTCAGTCTGGCCTGAGCAAATTTGAGCGCTGCCGAAATTACATCTTTGTTTTTCGAAACCAGTGCACCAATCCTTACGCCACATGCGCTGTAACGTTTTGATACAGAATCAATAAGGATAACATGCTGTTCCATCCCTTTTAAATTCATTGCCGAGAAATGTTCGAGTCCATCGTAACAAAACTCCCGGTAGGCTTCATCGGTATAAAGAAACAGATCGTGTTTTTTTGCTAGTTGTCCGAGTTGTTCAATTTCTTCGCGGGAGTATAAGTAACCAGTGGGATTATTCGGGCTACAGATAAGAATTCCCCTTGTTTTTGAAGTAATAAGCTTTTCAAATTCTTCGATCGGAGGAAGGGCAAAGTTATGATCGATATCTGATTTTACTGGAACAACCGTTACTCCTGAAGTCATTGCGAAACCGTAATAATTTGCATAAAAAGGTTCCGGAACTATAATTTCATCTCCGAAATCTGCCGTTGCCATCAGCGCAAAGGTGATGGCTTCTGATCCGCCTGTGGTAATAAGAATATCATTATGTTCAACGTTTATCCCGATATTCTTATAAAAACCGGCCAGCTTTTTGCGGTAACTCTCGTGTCCGGCAGAATGGCTGTATTCTATAACTTTTGCGCCAATATTTTTCACTGCATCCAGCGCAGCTTGCGGAGTTGGAATATCCGGCTGTCCTATATTTAAATGGTAGACTTTACGGCCTTTCTTTTTTGCTTCCTCTGCAAACGGAACAAGCTTCCTGATTGGTGAAGCAGGCATTTGTTGCCCTTTTTTGGAAATCCCTGGCATAATTTAATTTTTTGATGATGAAGACGAAGTGGCAGGATTTGGTTGAACTACCCCTTTTATAAGCAGTTTTACAGGGGAGTTTACAGCATTACTAAAAACGGTTATGCTCTTTTGAAAGGTGCCGGCAATCTGTGTGTTATATTTCACTTTTATTTCCCCTGATTTACCAGGCGCAACAGGGTCTTTAGGCCATTCCGGATTTGTACAGCCACATGAAGTCCTTACTACATTTATGAGCAAATCCTCTTCCGAACTATTTGTAAATTTGAACAGACAAGTTCCATCGCTTGCATAAGCTATTTGTCCAAAATCGAAGGTGGTGCTTTCGAATTCTATTTTTGAGTTATTTACATCTTTGGTCTGATCACCCGATTCTTTCTTTGATCGCCCGCAACCAGAAAATATGAAACTGGAAACTAAAAGCAACACAAATATTTTGTTCATGATTATGTGTTTTAAACCGTGTAAATATAGCTGAAATTAAAGAAAATATTTTATGATGAATAGCAGTTGAAAGAATTTTATTTTTAATAGGAGTGTTGAAATATGTATTGAAGGAAAATAGTTTAGAATAACTTATATTTGGATTGTTGATCCAAAATGACCAAAACAATGCTTAATTTTTTCGCTTTTTTATTATAAACGGAAATCCAAATGGCAGTAATGTTCCGGAATGGCCTGCTGTTGAGGCAAACGACAGCACTCCACCTGTTATGAATATCAATATTGAATCAAAAGCAGAAAATGCTTTAGATGATGCAAGATATAGGTTTCTGGATAAATCATATTTATACTAATTCATTTCGATTCATTATTTTCTGGCAAAACATTATCTCGTCCCTAGCTTCGGCGTGAGCTCAGTCGAACACCGAAGTCAAGGACGAGATATAATCAGGATTTTCGGAATATTCATAATAGTTAACCCGACAACAATGATAGATTATTAAAAATACAATTTTGCCAGTGAAATTTGTAAAATAAAATCTCCTTACAGTAAAAATAAAATTTGTAAAAAGTTTGATGATCATAAGAAAAAAGTATAAATTTACACTGGCAATTGAAAATATTATACTATTTCAAATATGGCTACATATAAACCAACAGTTTCAAAAGCAGGTTCTGAAAAGGCAAGAAAGGTTTCAAAAGTGAAGGCAGAAAAGGAATACGTGCAAACCGGTATAATTTTCTTTGGCGTCGAAGAAAGGCCTGAAAACCTAATGACTCCACTTGAAAAAATGGAAAGGGTCAGATATGGTTTGAGTAAATATGATTTAGTAAATCTGAAATCCCGAACCAAACTTGATTATGACATGCTTTCAAAGGCACTATCCGTTACAAGAGCAACACTTATTAATAAAAAGGGGGATCAAAAATTCAGTTCAACTTTAAGCGAAAGAATTATTGGTCTCGCTGATATTTATTCCTATGGTTACAACGTGTTTCAGGATGAGAGTAAATTTAACCAATGGATGTTTTCTGCCAATCAGGCTTTGGGAGGTAAAATGCCTTATGACGTCATCGATAATATTTATGGAAGGGAAGAAGTAAAAAACATTATTGGGCGCATCGATTATGGAGTTTATTCCTAGTTTTAATTAGCAAACCAATAAATGATTGTTTATAGAATAGGGAAATCCAAACATAAAAGCGATCTCAGCGGAGAAGGAGCCAGGTTATTTGGAGGTAGATGGAACCATGTTTCAGTTCCCTGTGTTTACACATCTGAAAGCCGTGCTCTGGCTCTTCTGGAGTATTCAGTAAATGTAAGTTTTGAAAATATTCCTCGTACTCTGAGTATTACTTCTATTGAAATAGCTGAAAATGATATTCTGGAAATCCCCATGAATCAACTCCCTGGTAACTGGATGCAGATTCCCGCTCCCATTTCAACAAAGGATTTTGGTTCCAATTTACTAAAAGCAAATGCCAGTCTAATACTTAAGATTCCCTCTACAATAATTAAAAAAGAATTCAATTTCATTCTCAACCCACTTCATATTTCAAGTAATACATTTAAAGTGATATCGGTTGAAGATTTTGTTTATGATTCAAGGCTTAAACTAGCATAAAGGCAACATATAAATGAGTTAGCGGCAACCTTACATACCTCACTACCAAAACCAAAGTAAAAAAATTGACAAAACACTTGTTTCCCGATTGGGATATTTTTATCTTTGACAAAAATTGCGAGTGAAGCCAAACTTTGAGATTGAATTATTGCCAGAAGCAATAGAGTTTTTAGAAAATCTTGACGACAAAACGAGAGAAAAGATTTACTATAACATCAAGAAAGCTCAATTCATAAACGACAATGAACTCTTTAAAAAACTTAACGACCTTATTTGGGAGTTTCGGACTTTCTACAATAGTAAGGCTTACCGACTTTTTTCATTTTGGGATAAGATAGACGAAAAAGATACATTGGTTATAGCTACGCACGGAATTTTGAAAAAAACGCAGAAAACGCCACTGAAAGAAATAAAAAAAGCGGAAGAAATAAGAAGGCAATATTTAAGTAACAAAACAAAAAATAAATAATTATGGCAAATAAATTCAAAACTGTTTCGCTTGACACAATGATTGACAAACACATTGGTAAGATTGGAACTGAAAGACGTGAGGCTTTTGAAAACGAGTTGAGAATCGACTTGTTGGGGCAAGCAATTAAACAAGCAAGACAAGAACGCAACCTGACACAAGAACAATTAGGCGCCCTTGTGGGAGTGCAAAAGGCTCAAATTTCTAAGATTGAAAACAGTGTAAAGAACGCAAGGTTTGAAACCATTTTGAAAGTTTTTGACGCATTAGGTGCGAAAGTGAATTTTAACGTTGAATTGAATAACAAAAAACTGGCTTGTTGATAAGACAAGGCAGCCGCTAACAAACAGTAAGCCCAATGCCTTGCTATTCTTTAGGTTCAGAGTTTATTGTATTACCTTAAATCCGCAAGGAAAAAACCATTGCGTTGTTTTGGTTTTTTTATGAGATTTTTTGAGTCTAAAAGCCAAATGCAGCAAATAAATATTTACAAAGGGAGTGTATTATCTATCGGATTTGGGGATGTTATATGCTCTGAGGAGCGTGGAAGCCTGTTCAAA
>Ga0105048_10002799_pt1 | contig 28454 bp, 27 predicted proteins | sample MAT05_FD_78382 | JGI IMG/M metagenome (GOLD analysis project Ga0105048, IMG submission 78382) | Freshwater microbial communities from Lake Fryxell liftoff mats and glacier meltwater in Antarctica - MAT-05 | ecosystem: Environmental > Aquatic > Freshwater > Ice > Liftoff microbial mat | place...
CGCCGACCGAAGACGCGGCTTTTGTCCTGCAAGGCTACGCCGGTTCGATCGCGGTTTCGGCGGCGGGCGACATGATCGGCATCCCTTGGGCAAAAGCCGGCGCGGTCATGCTGTTCGACGCCGCGGGGCCCCCCCTTGCACCCACCGCCGCGCCGATATCAGCGGCCTCGCGGCAGGCCTCGGCAGCCTGATCGCCAGTGACGGCCAGGGCGCGGTCTGGACCTGCACCGTGCAGGGTCTGGCCCGTCACGATCGCCGTCCGGTGCTCTGGCACAACCACCTGATCGCGCTCGCCTGACCCCCGGTTCTTCTGTTCGAAAATATCCCACAGGGGGTCCGGGGGACGTGAAGTCCCCCGGCTGCCGTCACAGTCCCCGCCGCAGCAGGTAGATGTCCATGATCCAGCCATGCCTCTGCCGCGCTTCGGCCCGCAGCGCCACGATGCGCGGTCCGGCATCGGCCAGCGGCCCGGCAACCCGGATTTCCTCGGGCATCCCGGCATAGGCCGACCACCAGATCGTCAGACCCCCGGGCGGCAGCACCTGAAAGCTGCAATCGCCATCCAGCATCACCGCAATCGTGTGAACACCCTCTGGCCAGCCGTGATCGCGCAGCTGCCGCCCGGTGGTGACCTGAAACGCCGCCCCCAGATCGTTGACCGGAATGGCGTGGCCCGCTGTCAGCGCCTGCAGCGAGGTGATGCCGGGAATGACGCTGATCCGCGGCGCCGGCCGCAACCGCGCCGCAATCCGCAGCGTGCTGTCATACAGCGACGGATCGCCCCAGACCAGCAGCCCGACACGCGCCGCCTGCGCCTGCGCGGCCACCGTCCGCTGCCAGACTGCGGCGATGGCATCGTGCCAGTCGTTCACCCGGTTCAGATAGCCGGGCGTCGCGTCATCGCGCACCGGCATGTCGAACTCGGCCAGCACGACACCAGGATTGGTCACCACCTCGGCACAGATCGCGCGGCGCAGGTCGGCCAGATCGGCCTTGCCGGCGCCCTTGCGCGGGATCAGGATCAGGTCGACACCGTTCAGCGCCCGGATCGCCTGCAGGGTCAGATGCTCGGGGTTGCCGGTGCCGATGCCGACCAGAACCAGTTCCTGCACACGCGCCCCCAATGCAAGACGCGGCCGCTTTTCACGGCCGCGCCATGACTGTCACAGACATCAGGCCGCGTGATACAGCCGGGGCGTGACGGCAGGCGAGCCCTGCCAGCCGCGCAGCGCCTTGGCCGCGGCAAGCACCGCCAGATCGGCAAGCGGCTCGATCAGCACAACGGTCATGTAGGCCGCGCCAAAGGCCGCGACCGAGGCCAGATTCTCGGCCCCGAAGCCCGCACCATAGATCGCCCAGAATGCCACCCAGGCCACCACGCCGCCCTGATAGGCCGTCGACAGCTTCAGCGCCTGACCATAGGTCAGGTCGACATAGGCCGTGCCGGGCGCGATGACGGTCTTGGCCAGGGCGTGGATGGCGAACATCGGCACCAGAAGCGTGGTCAGGTTCATGCCGTATTGCGGCAGATCAAAGGGCGCAAAGAACAGCCCCTGAATCAGCAGCCCCGCCGCCAGACCCAAGGCCGCCGGCCCTGCGCCCACAATCAGGAACAGGGTCGAGCCAAGAATGAAATGCACCTCCGAGACGCCCACGGCGAAATGCGGCATCACTTCAAAGAAGATGAACACGCCCACCGTCGCGATGACGCTGCGCAGCGCCAGCGAGATCAGGCCCTTTTCGCGTGCGGTCTGCATGATGTGATAGCCGCCCACGGTGACCGCCGCAGCCGCGGTGGCATAGCTCAGCGCAATTTTGGACCCGTCGACGAGGCCCGGTTCGATATGCATCTGTCCCTCCAAGCCGTCATCCCCGACGGCGGAAAATTGAGTGCCGGTTGCCCGGCGGGGTGATGACGACGCTTGCGCGCCGGACGGCAGGTCTCCTGACTTGCGGGTCTTAGCCACCCCGGTCCTTCCCGGCCTTTTGGGCCAGTGGCACGCTCCGGACAGGCTCGCCGCTTACAGTTGCGGGGGCAGTCGCGGATTTGGCGCCTGATGGCTACACCTCACCGCGTTCCCTTTTGATCCCTTCGGCTTTTGGCCTCACGGAACCGTCATGGTCAGAAGTGGCAGGGGGCTGCGGCTTAGTCAAGCGCACCTTGGGCCAGCGGGCCATAAAGGATCAGCGCCGGGGCGGTGCTGGCTGCCCCCGCCAGATGCGCGGCCATGGTTGCAAGCGTCAGGCGGGTAAGTCTCTGGTCGGGGTGCCCAACCGCTTCGGCCAGCAGACAGGGGGTGTCGGCGGCCATGCCTTCGGCCATCAGCCGTGCAGCCATCTGCGCAAACGTCCGCTTGCCCATGAACACCACGGTGGTCGCCTGCGGATCGGCAAGCGCCGCCCAGTTCAGATCGCCCGGCAGCCCGCCCGACACGTCTGCCCCGGTCACAAACTGCACCCGCCGCGCCGTCAGCCGCCGCGTCAACGGAATTCCCGCCGCCGCCGCCGCCGCCGAGGCCGAGGTGACCCCGGGAATGATCTCATACCCGATTCCCGCCGCATCCAGCGCGTCGGTCTCTTCTTCCAGCCGTCCGAACATCCCCGAATCGCCGGATTTCAACCGCACCACCCGCAACCCGGTCAGCGCGTGGTCAACCAGCAGCCGGCTGACATGGTCCTGCCTGGGCGAGGCGCGCCCGGCGCGTTTGCCGACGCCAATCAGATCGGCCCCCGCGCGCACATGCGCGAGGATCGGCCCCGATGACAGGTCATCGAACAGCACGACATCCGCCGCAGCCAGCCGCGCCACGGCTTTGAGCGTCAGCAGTTCGGGGTCCCCCGGACCGGATGAGACAAAAGAGACGAACCCGGTCATGTGGCCTCGGCAATCAGATGAAAGAACGTGCCGGTCGACAGCCCGCCCCCGGACTGGCGGCGTTGCGATCCGGTCTCGGCCACGGGGGCCCCGCTGGCGTCGGCAACCTCGGCCAATGCGGCGTCCGGCTGCCCGGTGATCGTGGCATAGTGAAACTCGTGCCCCCGCAGCCGCGCCCCCGCAGCCAGGCCGGGAATCGGCGCCGTCAGCCGGGCGACGCGGTAGCCCAGATGCATCCGACGGGTCTGGAACGAGGTTTCCAGCGCCAGCAGCCCCGCCATCGCGTGCCGGGTTCCGTCCCGGTCCACCATCCCCGCTCCCATCGCCATGTAGCCGCCGCATTCGCCATGCACGGGTCGGGTCTGCGCAAAGGCCTGCAGGGCGTGGCGAAACCGGTCTGCCGCCGCAAGCCGCCCCGCGTGCAGTTCGGGATAGCCGCCGGGCAGCCAGCAGGCCCCGGCGCTCGGGTCCGGTCCTTCGTCGGCCAGCGGCGAGAACGGCAGGATTGTTGCCCCCGCACCGCGCCAGCCCTGCAGCAGATGCGGATAGACGAACGAAAACGCCGCGTCGCGGGCAAGCGCTATACGCTCGGCCGGTGGCTGCGTGGGCCGGGGCGAGGAGGCCGCCAGTCCGCCCCCGGCGGCTGCCAGAATGGCCTCCAGATCGACATGCCCTGCCACAAAAGCCCCAAGCTCGGCCAGCTTTGCGGCCAGACCTTCCTGCTCTTCGGCCTGCACCAGCCCCAGATGCCGCTCGGGCAGCGCCACCGCCGGGCGGCGCGGCAAGGCCCCCAGAACCGGGATCCCCGCCGCCTCCATCCCCGCGCGCACCAACGTCTCGTGCCGGGGCGACGCCACCCGGTTCAGCACCACGCCCGCAATCGCGACCCCCGGTCGCCAACCGGCAAAGCCGCGCGCCACAGCCGCCGCCGTCTGCGCCTGCCCCGACACATCAAGCACCAGAACCACGGGCCAGCCCATCAGGGCCGCGATATCGGCACTGGCCCCGTTGCCCGTTTCGCCAGGCGTCACGACCCCGTCAAACAGCCCCATCGCGCCTTCGGCCACCACCAGATCGGTCCCCGTTGCAGCGTCCAGCAGCCCCGTCAACCGCGATGGATCCATCGCCCAGCTGTCAAGATTGACCGACACCCGCCCCGACGCTGCGGCATGAAACGCGGGGTCGATGTAATCGGGGCCGCATTTGAACGGCTGCACCACCAGCCCGCGCGCGCGCAACGCCGCCAGCAGACCCAGCGTCAGCGTGGTCTTGCCGGTGCCCGACGCGGGGGCAGAGATCAGCAGTCCCGGCGTCATGTCGCCTCGGGGAAACGCGGCGCGGTGCCGACAGGGCGATAGCGGCGGTCATAGTCGCCGGCATAAAGGCGGCTTTCCTCAAACGCTGTCGCCCCGATCGCCCAGCCGACCAAGATCAGCGCCGTCCGCTCCATCTCGGCCCCGATGGCGGTTTCCAGCGTGCCAAGCGTCGCGCGCACCACCCGCTGATCAGGCCAGCTTGCCCGCCAGACCACGGCGACAGGGCAATCGGCACCGTAGAACGGCGTCAGGTCATCAAGCACCTTTTTCAGCACATGCACCGACAGGTGGATGCACAACGTGGCCCCGGTGGCCGCGAAATTGGCAAGCGTCTCGCCGGGAGGCATGGCGCTTGCCCGGCCGGACGTGCGGGTCAGCACCACCGATTGCGCGACGCCCGGCAGCGTCAGTTCGGCCTCCAGCGCCGCCGCAGCCGCGGCAAAGGCGGGGACGCCGGGGGTGACGCTGAACGGGATGTTCAGGCTTCGCAGGCGGCGCAGCTGTTCGCCCATGGCCGACCAGACTGAAAGGTCGCCCGAATGCAGCCGCGCCACGTCGTGACCCGCCGCATGGGCCGCCGCGATTTCGTCGACGATCCGGTCCAGCGACAGAGGTGCCGTGTTGACGATCCGCGCCCCCTGCGGGCAATGGGCCAGCACCGCTTCGGGCACCAGAGACCCCGCATAAAGGCAGACCGGGCTGGCCGCGATCAGATCGCGACCGCGCAGGGTGATCAGGTCGGCGGCCCCCGGCCCCGCACCGATGAAATGCACCGTCATTTGAAATGCACCGTCATTCGTCCGATCCTTCCGCTACCGCCGCCGTGGCCCTGCCGCACCGCGACACGACCCGCCCCACCACCAACCGCGCCCCGGGCCCCGCGGCCACCAAGGCCACCGCCTCGGCCAGCGACCCCGTGCCGAACCGCGCCATGATCCGCGCAGACCGGTGGGCCGTCTGCACCCCGACCAGCGCCGCCTCGGGCACCACCCGAAGAGGCAGCGCCAATTCCAGCGCCAAGGCCTGCAACGCCGCCGACCCCGCCTTGTCGGGGGTGGCGGCCAGCACCTGCACGCCGCCACCACCTGCCCGCGTCAGGGCATCGCGCAGCGCGGCAACATCGGCCAGACCCCGGAAACCGAAGCCCGCCACCCTCATCGTGTGACACTCCATTGCACCACGGGCCGCTGCGCCGTCCAGCCCCGCATGCGGCCCAACGGGGCAGCACTCGCAAGGTCGATGCGCAGCAGGTCGCCGCCGTGGACGGCCTGCAGGGTCATCAGCAAACTTTCCGTCTCGAGCGTTACCGCATTGGTCACCAGCCGGGTGCCGGTGGGCAGCCCGCTCCAGATCGCGGCAAACGTCACCGCTGTCAGCCCGCCCCCGACAAACACGGCCTCAGGGGGGGGCAACCCGGTCAGCGCATCGGGGACGCGGCCTTGCGACAGCACCATCCGCCCCTCCAGCCCGAATTGGGCGATATTGGCGGCGATGTTGGCGCAGCGGTCGGCGCGGGGTTCGACCGCCACCGCCCGTCCGCCAGCCAGACACCACTCGACCGAGACCGACCCCGACCCGGCGCCAATGTCCCACAGCGTCAGATCCCGGCGAGGCTCGAGGGCCATCAGCGTCAGCGCCCGCACGCAGCGCCTGGTGATCTGGCCGTCGTGGGCAAAAGCATCGTCCGGCAGGCCAGGCGCGCGCGGCAATCCCCTGCCGCCCTCCACAAGAACCGCGACCGCCACCGGCGCCTGCACATCGGCAAGTGCAAACTCCGATGCCTGCACGTGGCGCACCCGGTCGCGCGGGCCGCCCAAAGCCTCCATCACCGATAGCTGCGAGGCTCCAAAGCCGGCACTCGCCAGCCAGCCCGCCAGTTCACCAACCGCCGCCGCGTCGCGCAGCAGACAGATCGCCTTCGCGCCCGGCCTCAGATGCGGCAGCAGCCGCGCCACGGGGGCGGCGTGCAGGCCCAGACAGGCCACCTCTTCCAGCCGCCAGCCCAGCCGGGCGGCCACGCGCGAAAAGGTCGAAGGTGCGGGGTGGCAGACCCACTGCTCCGGCCCCAGATGCGCGGCCAAAGAGCCGCCCGCACCAAACCAGAACGGATCGCCCGAGGCGAGAACCACCACCCGCTGCCCCCGGCACGCCAGCACCGGGTCCACCGAAAACGGCACCGGCCACGCGCGACCACGCGCCCCGGCGTCGATCAGCGCCAGATGCCGCGGCCCGCCAAAGATCACCTCTGCGCCGTCCAGCGCGGTGCGGCTTGCATCTGCCAGCCCCGCCAGTCCATCCTCGCCCAGACCGATGATCGTCACCCAGGGGCTAGCCATGATCCGCGTCCTGCTGCTTGGCGGCACCACCGAGGCGAGCCTGATGGCGCAGGCGCTGGCGCAGGCCGGGATTGCGGCGGTGTTTTCCTATGCCGGGCGCACCGAGACGCCCCTGGTGCAGCCCCTGCCGACCCGGATCGGCGGCTTTGGCGGGGTCGACGGCCTGCGGCGCTATGTGGCCGAGGCGGGCATCACCCATATCATCGACGCCACCCACCCGTTTGCCGCGCAGATCAGCCGCAACGCGGTGGCGGCCGGCGTGCCCCTGATCGGGCTGGAGCGGCCTCCCTGGGTCGCGGGGCCGGGCGATGTCTGGCACCATGTGCCCGACAACGAGGCCGCCGCCGCCGCCCTGCCCGACAGCCCGGCCCGGGTGTTTCTGGCGATCGGCAAGCAGCACCTCGGGGACTTTGCCACCAAACCCCGCCACCACTATCTGCTGCGGCTGGTCGATCAGCCAACCGTGCCGCTGCCGCTGCCAGACATCACGGTGATCCTTGCGCGCGGCCCGTTCTCTGATGCCGACGACACGGACCTGCTGCGCCACCATCGCATCAGCCATATCGTCGCCAAGAACGCCGGGGGTGCCGGCGCGCAGGCGAAACTGGTCGCCGCACGCCATCTGGGTCTGCCGGTGATCCTTGTCGGCCGGCCCGCCTTGCCGCCGCGCCCCGTTGCCGGATCGGTGGCCGAGGTCATGGCGTGGCTCGGTCATTCCACCCCTCTCGGAGTATAGACCCACGGGCCGATGCGGCGCGTTGCGGAATTGCCGACGATGACGACAGTGCGCATGTCGGCCATGTCGGCGGTTGCCTCGCCCAGGGTGGTGGTGCTTGTCGTCTCGTCGGGGGTGGACACCGCACGGGCAAAGCTGATCAGCCGGGCCGCGCCGCATTCCTCGCGCAGCACCTCCAGCGCGCGGGCAAACTGGTGCGGGCGGCTGGCCGAGCGGGGGTTGTAGAACGCCATCGCGAAATCGGCCTGCGCCGCCAGTCTCAGGCGGCGCTCGACAAGCGCCCAAGGCTTGAGGTTGTCCGACAGGTTGATCGCGCAGAAATCATGGCCCAAGGGCGCGCCGATCCGCGCCGCCGCCGCCAGCATCGCTGTGATGCCGGGCAGGATGCGCAGGTCGGGCGTCTCGCCGGGGGTCAGCGCCTCGAACAGGGCCGAGGCCATGGCAAACACCCCCGGATCGCCCGACGACACCACCACCACCCGCCCCCCGGCTGCCGCCATATCCAGCGCATGCCGCGCGCGGGTCAGTTCAACCCGATTGTCCGTGGCGTGGAGCGTCAGGCCGTCCCGCGGGGCGATGCGCGCGACATAAGGGATGTAGCCGACGACATCGGTCGCCTCGGCCAGCGCCTGCGTCACCTCGGGCGTGACAAGCCGCATGTTCCCCGGCCCCAGCCCCGCGACGGTGACCCAGCCGGTCATTCGGTGCCTCCGGCTTCGGGACGCCGGCCCTGCCCGTGCACCAGCACGATCGCGAAATAGGGGCAGTCGGCGTCATCGACATCGCCCAGCCGCACCACCCGCTGCCCCGGCATGGTGCCCCGTTCCACCAGCCAGGCATCCTGCAGCCGCCCCGCCGCCGCCAGCGCCCGCCGCACCCGTGGCAGGTTGCGCCCGGTCTTCATCACCACCAGGGCATCGGCGGCCTGCATGTGCCGTGTCAGGTCGGCTTCGGGCAGCGTGCCCATCAGCACGGTCATCACGTCATCGCCCCAGGTGATCGGACTGCCCGACGCGTGCCAGCAGCCGGTCATGCCGGTGATGCCTGCCACCACCTCGACCACCGCGCGGCCCTGCAACCGGCTGTGCAGATGCATGAACGAGCCGTAGAAGAACGGATCCCCCTCGCACAGCACCACGACGTCATGGGTCTGCGCCATCTGCGCCAGCCGCCCCGACCAGTCGTCATACAGCGCCGACAGCAGGGTGTTGTATTCGGGGCTGTCAAAGGGCAGTTCGGTCGTAACGGGATATTCCATTGGATATTCAACGACATCCGCCCTCAGCATTCCCTCGACGATCCGCCGCGCCTGCCCTTGACGCCCCGCCTTGCGGAAATGGGCCACCTGGGTGGCACCGCGCACCAGACGGTCGGCCCGGACCGACATCAGGTCAGGGTCGCCGGGGCCAAGGCCCGTGCAGATGATCTTGCCCATCGTCATTCTTTCCGGCTGGCCAGCGCGTTCACCGCCGCCACGGTGATGGCCGACCCGCCCAGCCGCCCCAGGACCACCAATGACGGCACCGGCGGTGCCTCCATCAGCGCCGCTTTGGATTCCGCCGCGCCGACGAAACCGACAGGGCAGCCGATGATCGCGGCAGGGCGCGGGCAGGCGGGGTCTTCCAGCATGTTCAGCAGGTGGAACAGCGCGGTTGGCGCGTTGCCGATGGCGACGATGGCCCCTGCCAGAACCGGCCGCCACAATTCCAGCGCCGCCGCACTTCGGGTATTGCCCATCTGCCGCGCCAGGTCCGGCACCGCCGGATCGTTCAGCGTGCAGATCACCGCGTTGTCGGCGGGCAGCCGGGTGCGGGTGATGCCTTCGGACACCATCCGCGCATCGCACAGGATCGGCGCACCGGCCTCGAGCGCGGCGCGCGCGGCGATGGCCATGCCGGGGGTAAAGGCGATGTGCCGCTCCAGCCCCACCAACCCCGCCGCGTGGATCATGCGCACGGCCACAATCTCTTCCTCCGGCGTAAACCTGCCAAGGTCGACCTCGGCCCGGATCATGGCAAAGGACGTCAGGTAGATCGCCGCGCCGTCGGTTTCATAGGTATGGGGCATCATGGGCACTCGGACAGGGTTTCGGGGCGGGCACGCAGCATCTCGGGCGACAACCCGCTGCGCGCGGGGGTGGCAGAGGCGGTGCCGCGTCGGATCAGGTCATATCCGGTGCGGGTGGCGGTCAGCGTCAGATCAGCGGCGCGCGGATGGGCGCAGCCCTTGGAACAGCCCGACACATGCAGCAACCGGCCGTGCAGGTGCGGTGCCAGCTGGCGGGCCAGATCGCGGGCCAGATCACGCGTCGGCCCCAGCGCCTGCGGGCAGCCCGGCGCGCCGGTGCAGGCCACGACCGACAGCATCGGGTCATCGGGCCGGGTGATCAGACCGGGTATCGCCGGAAGATCGCCCGCCCCCTCGACCAGAAGCATCCGCCAGGGCGTCAGCCGCACCGCGCCAAAACCGGCCAGCGCCGCCAGCGTGGCCGCCTCGATCTGACCGAACGCCAGCCCCACAAGTCGGCCCTGCGCGGTGCGACCGGGCCGCGGGGCGGTTGCGGCGTTGGCCGGAGCCGTGGCATGGCCTTCGGGCCGGGCACCCGCCGCGATCAGCGCGGCCATGCGGCCCCTGCCGTCTTGCACCCCCCCCGACGCCACGAACCACCGTGCCAGCGCCATTGCCAGCGAAACGGCATCGTCCAGCGTCACCGGCAGGCCGCATTCCATGCCATCGGCGCGCAGGATCAGCCCGCCGCCCCTGTCCCTCTCCAGCCGGATGTCGGCGGGCGTTTCGCTCAGCACGGGTGCGGGTCCGGTATCGACAGCATAGCCGAACTTGCCGGGCAGATCGGGCGCATCGGTGATCAGCGCCCGCATCAGGGCCCGCGCCAGACGGTCGGTGTCATCCTCGGGATGCCAGAACGGCGTGAGCGTCAGGTTACGGCGGGCCTCGGTCGCCGCGCTGTCATCAACCAGCCCCAGATCGCACAGGCCGTGGATCAGCGGCGTGTGGCTGGCCGGGGTCACGCCGCGCAGTTGCAGGTTGGCGCGGGCCGACAGGTCGATCAACCCGTTGCCATGGGCCTGCGCCACTGCGGCCACGCCCCGTGCCTGATCGGGCGTCAGCCGCCCCATCGGCACGCGCAACCGCACCACCCAGCCATCGCCCGACTCCATCGGCCGCAGCGCGCCGGGGCACCAGCCCCTGATCACCGGATCAGCCATGCGCCATCTCCGCCGCGATGGAGTTGCGCCGCGTCACCCACAGCCCCGCCGCATGCAGCGCGGCAAAGCGGTAGCGCAAGGCCTGCAGCGCCAGCGGGTTTTCGGCGGCCATGAACGCCACCAGATCGGCGCGGCCCAGCGTCGCTGCGTGGTAAAGGTCGAACAGATGCCCTGGCACGTCGCGGGTCAGATGCGCAAAGGCAGCAAGGTTTTCAAGAGTCGCCGTCACCTCGGCCGCCCCCCGGAACCCGTGCCGCATCATGCCGCTGGCCCAATCCGGATTGGCGGCGCGGGCGCGCACGACGCGGGCGATTTCCTCGGTCAGCGCGCGGGCCTGCGGGCGGCCCTCACGCGTGGCGTCAAGGTGATAGACCGATGGCACCTGCGCACCGATGACGGCCATCGCCGCGGCAAAGCCGCCCTCGTGCGCCGCATAGTCGGGGGCCAGCAGCAGGTCTGTTTCGGTCAGATCCTGCACATGCGCCAGCGCCTCTGCCCGGTGCAGCCGCGCCTCCAGGCCCGCGCGGTCATGACGCGATTGCCCGCCCGCATCAATCGCCCAGTCTGACGCCGCCAGCCAGGCCGCCCCCGCATCGGCGCGACCCTGATCCGAGTAATCCTCCAGCGACGCCCCCATGGCCATGCCATAGAGCCCCGGTTTGGGGCCAAACACATGTGGCGCGGCGGTATAGGGGTTGTCCTCGGGCGCCTCGTTGCGCGCGGCCAACGCCTCGACCCCCGCCTGAAACAGCTGCGCGAGACCGGGAAACACGTCGCGGAACAGACCCGACACCCGCAGCGTCACCTCGATGCGCGGACGGCCCAGCAGCGCCAGCGGCAGCACCTCGAACCCCGAAACCCTGTCCGATCCGTCATCCCAGCGCGGCGCCAGCCCCGCCAGATGCAACGCCATCGCCAGTTCCTCTCCAGCGGTCCGCATGGTGGCCGAGCCCCAGAGATCGACGACCAGCCCGCGCGGCCAGTCGCCCTTGTCCTGCAAATGCTTGCGCAACAGCTCTTCCGCCAGCTTCACGCCCTGCGCATGGGCGGCCCGCGACGGCACCGCGCGCGGATCAACGGAATACAGGTTGCGGCCCGTCGGCAGCACATCGCCCCGCCCCCGCCACGGCGACCCCGCCGGACCCGGCTCCACCCTTCGGCCATCCAGCGCGGTCAGCAGCCCGCCAAGCTCTCCCTCGGCCTGACCATAGATATGCAGCCCGTCGCCGAACTGGCTTTCCTTGATGTCGCAGACGAACCTGTCGATCCGGGTTATCGCCTCGGCTGGCGTGGCGTCGCGCGTCAGGCCCAGATCAGCCTCGATCCCGGCGGCCTGTGCTTCGATGCGGACATCGGCGATCAGCCGGGCGCGGCGGGCCGGGTCCAGCCCGTCGGCCACCGAATATTCGTCCAGCAGCCGTTCAAGCCGCAGCATCCCGTCCGGCACCGCACTTTGCACCAGTGGCGGCGGCAGGTGGCCCAGCGTCACCGCGCCGATGCGCCGCTTTGCCTGCGCCGCTTCGCCCGGATCGTTGACGATGAAGGGATAGATCACCGGCAACGGGCCGATCAGCGCCTCGGGCCAGCAGGCATCCGACAGCGCCACCGATTTGCCCGGCAGCCATTCCAGCGTGCCATGCGCGCCGACATGGATCAGCGCGTGGATGCCCTGCGTCCGCAGCCAAAGGTAGAAGGCGACATAGGCATGGCGCGGGGTGCGCTGCAGGTCGTGATAGATGGCATCACGCGTCTGCACCTCGCCCCGTTCGGGTTGCAGCGCGATCAGCGCATGGCCACGCCGCGTGGCAGCGAACTGCCAGTGGCCATTGCGGCAGGCGGGGTCGGTCGCGGCCTCGCCCCATGCGGCATGCAGCGCGTCTTGCAACGGCGCAGGCAGGGCTTCAAGGGCGGTCCGATAGTCGGCAAGCGGCCAGGACAGCGTTTCGGCCAGCAGCGCCGGCGCGATGGCAGCCCCTGGCCCGGTCGTGTAGCCCGCACCCTGCAGGGCGGTCAGAATCGCATCGCTGGAGGCCAGCGCGTCCAGCCCAACGGCATGTGCTATCTGGTCGGCGCGGCCCGGATAGGTCGACAGGATCAGCGCCGCATGCCGGTCCTTGGCGGGGGTCGCGGCCAGCCGATACCAGCCCGCCACCCGGTCGGCCACCGCAGCCACCCGATTGCCATCCGCCCGATGCGCAAACCGCGAGAATTGCAGGTCGGGGTCTCGCTTGCCGGGCGATTTGAAGCTGACGACCCCGGCAAACAGGCGGCCGTCCACCTCGGGCAACACAACATGCATGGCCAGATCTGCCGGTGACAAGCCGCGTTCCGATGCCGCCCAATCCCGGCGGCGGGCGGTGGACAGGGCCAGCTGGAACACCGGGCAGCCGGGCGCATCAAGCGGCGAGCCGGAGTCTCCCCTAGCGGAAAAGGCGGTGGCGTTGACGATGGCCACAGGGGCCAGCCGGGTCAGCGCGCTGCGCAGGAAATTGGCCGAGGCCGGTGCCTTTGGCGAGGTGACGAACAGCCCCGCCGCGGCAAATCCCCGGGCCCGCAGCGCCGCGATCATCGCATCGACGGGGGCGGTATCGGCGGCGGTCAGGTAACTGCGGTAGAAGGTCACGGCGACGGCCGGACCACCGCCCGCCAAACCACCGCACACCGGCCCTGCCACCACCCCCTGCGCCGGATCATACCAGCCGCAATCGGGCACTGATTTGTCGCCTGCCACCGGCCCCGCATACAGCCCCGACGCCAAGGCAAGCTGCGCCAGTGCCGCCTGCGCCGCCACCGCGCCCCCTGCATCGCACAGCGCCGACAGGCGCCGCAGCGTCGATACCGGCAAGGTGGACATCGCATCAAGCGCCGCATCTTCGCGCCCGTCGGCGGGCAGCACGGCCAGGGCAATGCCCCGCCGCCGCGCCAGATCCTGCACCTGCATCAGGCCATAGGACCAATAGCTGACCCCGCCGATCAGCCGGATCAGTATTCCCTTTGCGCCCGACAGCGTCCGGTCCACATAGGCATCCACCGCCGCCGGATGCCGCAGCCCGACCAGCGAGCAGACCCGCAGCCCCGGCAACCGCCCCCCGGCCCGATGCCAGCCCGCCGCGAATGCCCCCAGGTCGCTGTCGGAAAACGACAGCATCACCAGTTCGGCCGTGTCCTGCCCCGGATCGAACGGCGTCTCGGTCTCCTCGAGCCCGTGGGATTCGCGAAAGACGACATGCATCGCGGTGTCAGGCCCCCAGAATGGCGCGGATGGCGGCGGGGTCGATGTGGTGACGTTCGGCAATCACCACCAGCCGACCCAGACGCGGATCACCGCCCCATGGCCGGTCATACTGCTGCCGCACCCGCGCGCCCACCGCCTGCACCAGAAGGCGCATCGGCTTGCCAATGACGGCGACGTGCCCCTTGACCCGCAGAATCTGCAACTCCTGCGCCAGCCGGACGATCGCCGCCGCCAACGCTTCGGGGTCGGCGATTTCGGGCAGGTCGATCACCACCGAGTTGAAGTCGTCATGCTCGTGGTCATCCTCGCCGTCGTGGTGCGACGGGCGGGCGGCCAGGTCATTTTCCGCAGCCGCGTTCAGGCCCAGAATGACCTGCGGGTCGATGATGCCATCGGTCAGGTGCAGGATCGGAATCCTGCGCGGGCTTTCGGCCTCGATCACGGCGCGGGCGGCGGCAAGCCCCGCCTCGCCCGCCAGATCGGCCTTGGTCAGCAGCACCAGATCGGCGCAGGCGATCTGGTCTTCGAACACTTCGGACAACGGCGTTTCATGGTCGACGCTGGGGTCCGCCGCGCGCTGTGCATCCACGGCCGCCACATCGGAGGCAAAGCGACCGGCCGCCACAGCCTCGGCATCGGCCAGCGTGATCACGCCATCAACGGTGATCCGCGACCGGATGGCCGGCCAGTCGAACGCCTTGAGCAGCGGTTTCGGCAGCGCCAGACCGCTGGTCTCGATCAGGATATGGTCGGGGCGCACCGGGCGGGCGAGCAGGGCTTCGATCGTCGGGATGAAATCCTCGGCCACGGTGCAGCAGATGCAGCCGTTGGCCAGTTCGACGATGTTTTCGACCGGGCAATTCTCATCGGCGCAGGCCTTGAGGATATCGCCGTCGACCCCCATCGTGCCGAATTCGTTGACCAGCACCGCCAGCTTCTTGCCCTGCGGGTTCAGCATCAGATGCCGCATCAGCGTGGTTTTCCCCGCGCCCAGAAAGCCTGTGATCACGGTCACCGGGATTTTAGCAAGATCGGTCATGCGGGGTCTCCTATCGGGGGAATTCGGGCAAGGCTTTGCTTGCGAAAGATCGCCGGGCGCTGCCGCCACGGCACAAGGCCATCGGGGGCCTGCGCATAGGCGGCGGCCCCCAGCAGGATGTCGGCTGCGTCGGCATCGCTCAGACGGCCATAGACATAGGACCAGCGCCCCGGGGCCGACAGCGCCACCGCCGCCCCCGCGGTGCAGGCCGACAGGCACTCGACGGCGACAATCCGCACGCCCTCTGGCGCGCCGCCCGCCACCAGCGCCGCATGCAGGCGCGCGCCGGGCAAGGGCGCGCCCTCTTCGTTGATTTCACCTGCCTTGCAGGTGGTGCAGACATGCAGCGTTACCGTCATGGCCAAGTCCCGGTTGTGGCGCACGGGGATGGCCAGAAGCCGGGCAGGCGCAAGGCCCACCAGACACCCGGTCGCGGAACACCCCGTCCGCCCGATCAGTCACTGCGCTGGCAGGTCTCCCGGCTTGCGGATTCAGGGTTGCCCCAACGGTCGCCCCCCTTCCCGACCATTTGGTCAGTGGATTCAGGCGACCTCTCCGGTCACGGTCGCGGGGGCGGCTGCGGTTTGGGTGACCCCTCTCGCATTCCCTCTTCGCCTGTCATAAACAGGAACCAGCGCTGGCCCACCTGAGGCAAAGCCCTCTACCTTGTCAAGCAACGGAATCCGGCATGACCGACGATGTAATCCTGACCACCGGTTCGCAAGACGTCGCGGCCGACAACGCCCGCCACGCCATGAAGATGGCCAAGAAAAAGGCTGCGCGCGACAAGATCATGGCAGGCAAGGCGGGCGACAAGGGGCTGATCATTGTCCACACCGGCGCGGGCAAGGGCAAATCCTCCAGCGGATTTGGCATGATCCTGCGCTGCATCGCCCATGAGATGCCCTGCGCGGTCGTGCAGTTCATCAAGGGCGCTTGGGACACCGGCGAGCGGCGGTTGATCGAAACGCACTTCGCCGATCTTTGCGAGTTTCATGCGATGGGCGAAGGGTTTACCTGGGAAACCCAGGACCGCGCCCGCGACATCGCCATGGCGGCCAAAGGCTGGGAAAAGGCCAAGGACCTGATCCGCGATCCCGACATCCGGCTGGTGCTGCTGGATGAGATCAACATCGCGCTGCGCTATGACTACCTGGATCTCGACGAGGTGCTGCGGTTCCTGCGCGACGAAAAGCCACCCTTGACCCATGTCGTCCTGACCGGGCGCAACGCCAAGGACGGACTGATGGAGGCCGCCGATCTGGTCACCGAGATGACGCTGGTCAAGCACCCGTTCCGGTCGGGAATCAAAGCGCAGCCGGGCGTGGAATTCTGACCTTGGCGCTGGCGGACGGGGCGGGTGCCTCCGGCGGGGATATTTGCTGTCAGAATGAAAGCAACGGATTGTTAACCTTCGTGCGTCATGATGTTGGAGCGGTACAGGGAGGGATCCCGTTGACCGCTCAGAGTGAAAGCGCCGCGTCTCCCCCGAGCAATCGGCCCGAGGCGCGGCGTGGACCTCGTTCATCCAGCGCTTTCATTCTGACAGCAAATATCCCCGCCGGAGGCTCCCCAACTTTCAGCGTGACCGCCGTTTGGGGTCGCGGATGACTGCGCTGATGATCCAGGGTGCCGGATCGAATGTGGGCAAATCGCTGCTGGTGGCGGGGCTGTGCCGGGCGGCGCGGTTGCGCGGGCTGTCGGTGGCGCCGTTCAAGCCGCAGAACATGTCGAACAATGCCGCGGTGACGGTCGACGGTGGTGAGATCGGGCGGGCGCAGGCGTTGCAGGCGCTGGCCTGCGGGCGGGAGCCGCACACGGACATGAACCCGGTGCTGCTGAAGCCCGAATCCGAGACAGGCAGTCAGGTCATCGTGCAGGGGCGGCGGGTCGCCACCGTGCGGGCGCGGGACTATGCGGCGCTGAAGCCGGGCTTGATGGCGCCGGTGCTCGAAAGTTTCGGGCGTCTGCGGGCGGGTTGCGATCTGGTGATCGTCGAGGGTGCAGGCAGCCCGGCCGAGGTGAACCTGCGGGCGGGCGACATTGCCAACATGGGCTTTGCCCGGGCGGCGGCGGTGCCGGTGGTGCTGGTCGGCGACATCGACCGGGGCGGGGTGATTGCGCAGATGGTGGGGACGCTGGCGGTTCTGGATCCCGACGACGCCGCGATGATCGCGGGGTTCCTGATCAACAAGTTTCGCGGGGACGTGCAATTGTTTGACGGCGGGTATCGCCTGATCGCCGACAGGACCGGCTGGCGCGGCTTTGGCGTTGTGCCCTATTTCGCGGACGCATCGCGGCTTCCGGCCGAGGATGCGCTGGACCTGCCGCGGGGCGGGGGCGGGGGCGGGTTGCGCATTGCGGTTCCGGTGCTGTCGCGCATCGCCAATTTTGACGATCTGGACCCGCTGTCGGCAGAGCCCGGTGTCAGTCTGACCATGGTCCCCGCGGGGCAGCCCATTCCGGGGGACACCGATCTTGTCATCCTGCCGGGGTCGAAATCCACACGCGGCGATCTTGCGTTTCTGCGGGCCCAAGGCTGGGACATCGACATTGCCGCCCATGTGCGGCGAGGGGGTCATGTTCTGGGCATCTGTGGCGGCTACCAGATGCTGGGCCGCGTGGTGCGCGACTCGCTGGGGCTGGAAGGTCAGGCGGGTGACACGGCCGGTCTGGGGTTGCTGGATGTCGAGACCGAGATGGTGCCCGACAAGCGGCTGACCCGGACCGAAGCGGTGCATGCGGGAACCGGAGCCCTGATGCGGGGCTACGAAATTCACATCGGGCGCACCGACGGGCCGGGGCGGGCGCGGCCCTTTGCCCATGTGGCCGGGCGGTCCGAGGGCGCGGTGTCGCCCGATGGCCGCATTTCGGGCAGCTATCTTCACGGGATGTTCGCCGAGGACGGCTTTCGCGCGGCTTGGCTGGCGGGGTTCGGGGCCGTGGCGTCGGGCCTGCGCTATGGCGCGGGGGTCGAGTCGGTTCTGGACGATCTTGCGGCGCATCTGGAGGCGCATGTCGATGTGGCGGGCCTGCTGTCGCTGGCGCGCTAGGGGCGACACCCAATCAACCGATTGATTTGTTGTGATCTGTCTGATTCACTTTCCTGTGTCGCAGTGAGCAAATGTCATCGGGTTTTTGGCTGTCTGATCGAGCGTGGGTGGCGATCATCTGGTGGACTTGATTTAGGCCGCAGCCTGGTCCAGCGCCGTGGCCAGACGGGACCATTCGGCATCGCTTCCCGGCAGGCCGAGGCGCAGCCACCGGCCGGAATACGGGAAAATGCGCGACCAGATGCGATGCTGTGCCAGACGGTGCTGTGCCTTGGCCGCTTCCGGCGTGTCGTAAAGCCTGAACAACTCGCAACCGCCGGCGACGGTCCACCCAGCCTGCGCCGCCAGCGCATCGGCGCGAAGGGTATCGGCGCGCAGCCTGATGGTCGTGGTCCCGGCCCATGCGGTGTCCAGCAGTGCGGCCTGCCCGATACGGATTGCCGCCCCGGATACTGGCCAAGGCCCGGCACTTCGGGCCAACGCGGCGATATCCGACCCCGGGCCGATGGCAAAACCGAGGCGCAGCCCGGCAAGGCCATAGAACTTGCCGAAGGATCGCAAGACCAGCAGCCCCTCTTGACCCGCCATGGGTGCGAGCGACAGGTCGGGGCGGGCGTCGGCAAAGCTTTCGTCGACAACCAACCGCCCGACGCGGCGGACGAGGGCCAGCAGCGCGGCGGCTGTGTGGCACTGGCCATCCGGATTGTTGGGGTTCACCACCACTGCCAGATCGGCCCCCGCAAGGTCTGCCAGCGCTGCGACTTCGGTCACCTGCCAGCCATGGCTGCGCAGGCAGGCGGCGTGTTCGTTGTAGGTTGGTCCCAGCACGCGGGCCACGCCGGGCGCGGCCAATTGCGGAATCATCTGGATCGCTGCCTGCGCGCCCGCCAACGCCACGATGGGGGCATCGGTGGCATAGGCCTGCCGTGCGGCGGCCAGCAGGCCGGCCATCGCGGCGCGGGTGGGCAGGCTGGTCCAATCCTCTGGCAGCAGGGGCGGCACGGGATAGGGCACGCGGTTGATGCCGGTGGACAGGTCGATCCAGTCGTCGCCGCCGTATTCGGCGTGCGCCCAGTCGATGTTGCCGCCGTGATCGCGCATGCCGCCCCCCTCAGACCAGCGCCAGAACCGCCAGCGCCGCCGCCAGCAAAACCATGACCGCCCGATACAGCGCAAGGCCCCGGCGCAGGTCGGGGACCGTCGGATCGGGGGCTTCCGCGTTGACCCACGGCTCTGCCGCCACGCCATCGCCATAGCTGCGCGGACCCGAGAGGCGTATCCGCATTGCCCCCGCCAGCGCCGCTTCGGGCCAACCGGCGTTGGGCGAGCGGTGGTTGCGGGCATCGCGGCGCATGGCGGCCATCGCATCGCCGGCCCGGCCCGAGGCCAGCGCGAACAGCAGCCCCGTCAGCCGCGCCGGAACAAGGTTCACCAGATCGTCAAACCGGGCCGAGGCCCAGCCGTAGTGCAGATATCGCACGGATTTATGGCCGATCATCGAATCCAGCGTGTTGACCGCCTTGTAGGCGGCAATCCCCGGCAGGCCGAGCACGGCACCCCACAACAGTGGGGCCACAATTCCGTCCGACGTGTTTTCCGCCAGACTTTCCAGCGCCGCCCGGGTCACCCCCGACGGATCCAGCAGCGCCGGATCGCGGCCGACGATCATCGAAACGGCGGTGCGGGCGGCGGGCAGATCGCGCGATTCCAGCGGCAACGCCACGGCCATGACGTGCTCGTGCATCGAGCGCATGGCAACCAGCGGCCATGCCAGAACCCCCCCCAACACGATGCCGACAGCCCCGTTCGGCAGCAGGCCCTGCACGACAACGGCCAGCGCGCCCGCCCCGCCCGCGATGGCGATCAGCGTCAGAACCCCGCCGCGGCGACGCTGGTGTGCTGCGCCGACGTTCCAGCGCGCCTCAAGCGCCGAAATCGCCGCACCGATCCATGTCACTGGATGCCCGATGCGGCGAAACAGCCAGTCGGGCCAGCCGAGGGCCAGATCCAGCCCCATCGCCACCAGCATCATGCCTGCGAACATCATGCGCGCCGCCTCATTTCGAACACCCCTGTCCAGCCTGCCCGCCGCAACACCCCGCGCCCCTCGGGCGGCAGGGCACCGGGCGGAAAAATGAACCCCCGCGCCGATCCGGTATGGGCAATCACGGTGCCAAGCGCCCCGATCCCCTGACCCAGCGCCAGCACCGACAGGTCTTGCGGCCGGCGCAGCAAAAGCGTGCGGCGGGCAGAGTCGGTGGCCAGCGCCGCGAACTGCGGCAGGTGCCGGGCAACCTGCCACGCGCCGACCAGATCAGAGATGTCGGCAAAACGGCTGTCCAGCGGATCGGTGCGCTGCGGCGGGCCTTGAAACCCGCCGATCAGGTCGAAATCCGGCAGCGGAGGTAAAACGGCCAGCACCTCTCCCCGCCGCGAGGCCCACAGCAGGCGGTCGGCATCGGGCAGCATCAACGGGTCGGAGGCCCCCTCGACCGCAATGCAGGCGCGGGCAAGGTCCAGCGGGTCACCGTCCCACCCGGCAAGCCGGGCAAGGGCGACCAGCGCGGCAGTCGACGCCCCCGCCCCGCCGCCGACCGGCATTTCGGCCCGCAGAACCACCCGTCCGCCAAGCCGCAGTCCCAGTCGGCGCAGCAACCGGCTGGCCCGCCCCGTCCCCAGAATTCGCGGCCCCGTGCTGTGCAGACGCAGACCCGCCCCCGCGACCGTCAGCACGGCTGTCACGACCAGATCGGGGCACGGCAGGCTGATCAGCGCGACAGGACCATCCGTCCCCAGTCGCCCCTGCATCCATTCGCCCAAATGCCCGCCAACCCGGATCACGCCGCCTGCCCCCTGCCGATGCGCGCTTGTGCGGCCTCTGCCGGGCCGGATCAAGGGGGTGTGATGGTTTTGCGAATAGTTCTCAATCTCATTGACGATGCCCACCGCAAGCCCCATCTATGCCTTGGATCGACATGGAGAGGCCCGATGCGAATCAGACACTGGCTGGCGGCCTTGATGGCGGCGGCGATCTGGCTGCCCCTGCCCGGCGCGGCGCAGGACAAGCTGCGGGTCGTCACCACCTTCACGGTCATCGCCGATATCGCGGCCAATGTGGCGGGCGACGCGGCCGAGGTGACCTCGATCACCAAACCGGGGGCCGAGATTCACGGCTATGAACCCACCCCGCGCGATATTCTGGCGGCGCAGGATGCCGATCTGATCTTGTGGAACGGCATGGGATTGGAGCGCTGGTTCGAGCAGTTCTTCGGCAACCTGCGCGATGTTCCATCCACCGTGGTATCCGAGGGGGTGGCGCCGATCGGCATTGCCGAGGGTCCCTCTGGGGGCAAACCGAACCCGCATGCCTGGATGGGCTTGAATTCGGCGCTGATCTATGTCGACAACATCCGCGACGCGATGTCGGCCGCCGACCCCGACAATGCGGCGGTCTATGCCGCCAATGCCGACGCCTACAAGGCCAAGATCACCGCGACGTTGCAGCCGTTGCGCGACGCCATTCTGGCGCTGCCCGAGGCGGACCGCTGGCTGGTGACGTCCGAGGGTGCGTTCCCCTATCTGGCGCGGGATTACGGGCTGAAAGAGCTGTATCTCTGGCCGATCAACGCCGATCAGCAAGGCTCACCGCAGCAGGTGCGCCGGGTGATCGACGCCGTGCGCGACAACGCCATCCGGGTGGTGTTTTCGGAAAGCACGGTGTCCGACAAGCCGGCGCGGCAGGTGGCGTCGGAAACCGATGCGGTTTACGGCGGGGTGCTGTATGTCGACAGCCTGTCCGAACCCGGCGGCCCCACACCGACCTATCTGGACTTGCTGCGCACCACTTCGCAGACCATTCTTGACGGGCTGACCGGCGTCGGCGTGGCCGAATGAATGATGGCATCGTCGCCAAGGGTCTGACCGTCAGCTACCGCAACGGCCTGACCGCGCTGCGGGACGCGAGTTTTGACACCCCGCGCGGCACGATCACGGCGCTGGTCGGGGTCAACGGCTCGGGCAAATCGACGCTGTTCAAGGCGCTGATGGGGTTTGTGCCGCTGGCGCGCGGGTCGATCTCGATCTTGGGAATGCCGGTGGCCGAGGCGCTCAAGCGCAATATCATCGCCTATGTGCCGCAGGCCGAAGAGGTGGACTGGACCTTTCCCGTGCTGGTCGAGGATGTGGTGATGATGGGCCGCTATGGCCATATGGGGTTTTTCCGCCGGGCACAGGCGGTGGACCGCGCCGCCGTCGATCAGGCGCTGGCCCGCGTCGGGATGACCGAGTTCCGGCACCGGCAGATCGGCGAGTTGTCGGGCGGGCAGAAAAAGCGGGTGTTTCTGGCCCGCGCGCTGGCGCAGGACGGCCGCGTGGTGCTGCTGGACGAACCCTTTACCGGCGTCGATGTGAAGACCGAAGAAACCATCGTGGCGCTGTTGCAGGACATGCGGGATGAGGGCCGGATCATGCTGGTGTCCACCCACAACCTGGGCTCGGTGCCCGAGTTCTGCGACCGCGTGGTGCTGGTGAAGGGCACCGTGCTGGCCTTCGGCCCCACTGCCGAGGTGTTCACCCCCGCCAACCTGCGCGAGGCATTTGGCGGCGTGCTGCGGCATTTCGTGTTGGGGGGGTCGGCCCTGCATGACGATGACGACGCCCGCGCGGTGGATGTGTTCACCGATGATGAGCGTCCGCTGGTGTTCTATGACGACTGGCAGAAGGGGCATCGCCCGTGATCGAAACCCTGCTGTTGCCGTTTCAATACGGCTACATGACCAACGCGATCTGGGTATCTGCGCTGGTTGGCGGGGTCTGCGCGTTTCTGTCGGCCTATCTGATGCTGAAAGGCTGGTCGCTGATCGGCGACGCGCTCAGCCATTCCATCGTGCCGGGGGTGGCGGGGGCCTATATGCTGGGCCTGCCATTCGCGCTGGGTGCATTCTTTTCGGGCGGGCTTGCGGCGCTGGCGATGCTGTTTCTGAACCAGCGCACGGGTCTGAAAGAGGATGCGATCATCGGGCTGATCTTTACCTCTTTCTTCGGGCTGGGCCTGTTCATGGTGTCGCTGAACCCGATGGCGATCTCGGTCCAGACGATTGCGATGGGCAACATTCTGGCAATCAGTCCGGGCGACACGCTGCAACTGGCGCTGATTGGCGGCATCTCGCTGGCGGTTTTGCTGGCCAAGTGGCGCGACCTGATGGTGGTGTTCTTTGACGAAAGCCACGCCCGCACCATCGGTCTGCGGCCCGACCTGCTGCGGGTGGTGTTCTTTACGCTGCTGGCCGCCTGCACGGTGGCCGCGATGCAGACGGTGGGGGCGTTTCTGGTGATCGCGCTGGTGGTGACGCCGGGGGCGACCGCCTATCTGCTGACCGACCGCTTTCCGCGGCTGATTGCCCTGTCGGTCACCATCGGCACCACCACATCGGCTATCGGCGCCTATATCAGCTTCTTTCTCGACGGGGCGACGGGCGGCGTGATCGTCTGCCTGCAAACCGCGATCTTCCTGCTGGCCTTCCTGTTTGCCCCCACCCACGGGCTGCTGGCGGCGCGACGGCGGACGCGGGCGGCGGCGGCGGCCCCATGATGGAGACCCTGCTGCTGCCGTTCCAGTTCGGTTTCATGATCAACGCCTTTGCGGTGACCGCGATCATCGCCGTGCCTGCGGCCCTGCTGTCGTGCTTTCTGGTGCTGAAGGGCTGGTCGCTGATGGGTGACGCGGTCAGCCATGCCGTGTTGCCGGGGGTGGTGCTGGCCTATCTGGCGGGGATACCGCTGATCATCGGGGCGTTCATCGCCGGGATGCTGTGTGCGCTGGCCACCGGGTTTCTCAAGGACAACAGCCGCATCAAGCAGGACACGGTGATGGGCGTGGTGTTTTCCGGCATGTTCGGACTGGGGCTGGTGATCTACACCAAGATTGAAAGCGATGTGCATCTGGACCACATCCTGTTCGGCAACATGCTGGGCATCGGTGCCGCCGACCTGTGGACGGCAGCGCCCATCGCAGTTGGCGTCACGCTGGTGCTGTTGGCGAAATGGCGCGATATCCTGCTGCATGCGTTCGACCCCGTTCAGGCGCGCGTGTCGGGGCTGCGGGTCGGGGTGATCCATTACGGGCTGCTGGTGATCCTGTCGCTGACCATCGTGGCGATGCTGTCGGCGGTGGGGATCATTCTGGCCATCGGGCTGCTGATCGCGCCGGGGGCCATCGCCTTTTTGCTGACACGGCAGTTTCGCGGCATGCTGGCCGTGGCGGTGGGTGTTGCGGTCAGCGCGGGGTTGCTGGGAGTCTACGCCAGCTTCCATCTCGATTCCGCACCGGCCCCGACGATCATCCTGATCCTGACAATCATGTTCCTTGCGGCATTCGCCCGACTGCAGGTTCAGACCCGCCGGGCCACGCTTGGGTGATCAGTCCTTCGGGCGGGCGCTGGCCGCGTCGCGCATCCGGGTGTCGACCTCGGCCCGGCTGCTGCCGATCAGGAATTCGTCGTAATAGACGATCATCGTCGGTTTCGCCGCACCGCCCTGTTTGGCATCCCAGGTCTTGGTATAGCTGTTGAAGATACCGCGCCGATGACCCGGCGCCTTGCCTGCACCCTTGGTCGCCACCAGCCGGCCATAATAATTGCACTTCATCTCACCGTTCACCCAGACCCGCAGATAGCCGTCGCCGGTGGCCGAGAAATTGGTGTTCACCACGATGTCGACCCATTTGCCCTGATTGGCCTGCAGGCTGAACAACCGGCACACGTTGCCAAAGTTCTGCGCAGCCCCCCAGCCGCTGGTCTTGCCCATATCCTCCAGATCCACCACAACATCATCGGTCGGCGCGCCGAACCGGTTGCAGATCGTCGGATCGCAGGTCGTCCAGTTGCCCTCGCCCACCGGCATCTGCAACAGCCGGAAGATCGGAGGCTGGTCGCCGCCCAGTTTCCACTGGCCCACCACCGTGCGCAGATTGGTCGCGTCGGTCACCGCACCGATGTTCTGGTTGAAGAAACTCCAGCCATACCACACGTCGCCGCCGATCCGGGTTTCAGTCGCCTCGGGAAGCTGGCGAATTTCGCTGCGGTAGCGGCCGTTGTTGCAATCGGATCCGCCACAGTCGCCGTCCCGCAATTCGAACCGTTCGCTGACCGCCCCCATGCGCACCGGCTCGCCCGGACCAGAGAACCGGAAGGCGTGCGGAGCCGGGCTGAGCAGGCGTTCATAGCCTGTGGGGATGGTCAGGTCGGCGCGCTGTGCCGGGGCAGTCGACCCGCCGGGCATGGTGATGGTGATCACTTGGCCACAGGCGACCAGCAACAGGGTTGCCACCAGTGAAATCGCCAGCCGTCGCAACATGTTACCTCCATCAGACCAGCCGGACAGCCGCGCGCGGACCCGGGGTCTTTGCCGTTGTTCTTGACGATTGCGGTCTGCGGGGTCAAGTCCGACGCAAGGCAGAGTTTCAATTTGCCGCGGTCCTACAACCAATGCGCGAGCTAAATCGTTGATACTCGCCTGATGCTGCGGGAAATCGAGCCTCGATGCAGCCATATGTTGATCGGCCAGCCCGATTCGCCACCACATCTGCGGGCCCGTCTGGGACTGTAGCAGTTATGGCACGACACCCGCCAAACCCGGCGCGACGTTGTTTATTCACTTTAAAACAATCGGCCAACTGTCTAGATTCATTACAAAATACTACATAAAAATCTACGAGGCAGGAAAATGGCAAAGATTAGCGTGTTCGGCATTGGCTATGTCGGTGTGGTTTCGGCTGCGTGTCTCGCCAAGGATGGTCATCAGGTTATCGCGGTCGACGTCGACCCCGGCAAGATCAAGGCCATCAACGATGGTCTGTCGCCGATCGTGGAAAACGGGCTGGACAGCCTGATTGCCGAAGTCGTCGCGGCGGGGCGGCTGACGGCCACCGATGACGTCCAGTTTGCCATCGACAATTCCGAAGCCAGCTTCATCGCCGTCGGCACGCCAAGCGCCGAGGACGGGTCGGTCGGGCTGAAATATGTGCGGGGCGTCTGCGAGGGCATCGGGCGGGCACTGGCCAACAAGCAGGCCTACCATTCTGTCGTCATCCGGTCGACGATCGTGCCGGGCAGCTGCGAGACGACCTGCATCCCGGCGCTGGAAGGCGCATCTGGGAAGGTGGCGGGCCACGATTTCGGCGTCGGCTATTACCCTGAATTCCTGCGCGAAAGCACCGCGATCGAGGATTATTATGATCCGGGCCTGATCGTGTTCGGCGCGATGGACCAACCCACCGCCGATTTCCTGACGGCGCTGAACGACATGCTGGACTGCAAGATTCACGTCGTGGACCTGCGCACCGCCGAGATGGTGAAATACACCTCGAACACCTGGCGCGCGGTCAAGGTGACCTTCGCCAACGAGATCGGCAACATCGCCAAGGCCAGCGGGCTTGACGGCCAGACGGTGATGGAAATCCTGTGCTCCGACACCAAGGTCGCGATGAGCAAATACTTCATGCGCCCCGGTTTCGCCTTTGGCGGATCGTGCCTGCCCAAGGACGTGCGCGCCCTGCGGCATCTGGCGGGGGCGACGGGTGTAAACGCCCATCTGCTGAACGCGGTGGTCGAGGCGAACGAGGCGCAGATTCAGCGGGCGCATGACATGGTTTCGGCCTCGGGAGCCCGCCAGGTCGGCTTTGTCGGCATCAGCTTCAAGCCCGGCACCGATGATTTGCGCGAAAGCCCGCTGGCCGAACTGGCCGCGCGGCTGATCAAGAGCGGCGTCAATGTCGATGTCTACGACCCCTATGTGTTCGAGGCCTATGCCGCCAACAACTCGACCGCCGGACGGGGCAATGACGTGATCCCCGATTTGAAAGACCGCATGGTCGAAGATCTTGACCACATGATCAGCCGGTCGGGCGCAATTCTGGTGGGCAACTTCTACAAGGACTCCGTCGGTTCCTTGGAACAGGCCGCCAAGACCCTGCCGGTGCTTGACCTGACGCGGATGAACCGCGCGATGGTGTCGGACGGGCAGTATCAGGGCATCTGCTGGTGATCGGTGATGATCAATATCCTGACACACGTGGCTTACCTTGCGGTGGTCGTTCTGCTTGGCTCGCTGATTCCCAAAGGGTATCTGGGCGCGAATGAGCATACGACCAACACGCTGCTGATCCTCGGGTTTCTGGGGACGTGGCGATATAGCTGGGCTGTCATAAACTTTACCCGGGCGGCGATCTTTTTCAAGATCGTCTACCCCCGCCGCAAAGCCCGCGCCTTTGCCAGATTCGATGCGCAGACCGCGCCATCGCATGCGTATTTTCTGGTGACGTCCTACATGGTCGACACCGAAAGCACGATTGCCTGCTACCGTGCCTTGTTCACGGCGGCGGCGCAGGCGCGCGACGGGGCCACGATCGTATCATCGGTGGTGGACGGGTCTGACGAGCGGCTGATCCGGGGGATCTTCGAATCGTGCCGCGAGGATCTGAGCCAGGTCAAGCTGATCGTCGACCGCATCAAGGCCAACGGCAAACGCGATGCGCTGGCCCGGTCGTTGCGGCTGATTTCGGCGCAGGCCCCGACGATTCATGACATCGTGATCTTCGTCGACGGCGATACCTGCGTGCCCGAAGACATTGTTGCGCAATCGGCTCCGATGTTCACCAACCGCAACCTCGGCGCGCTGACCACCGACGAAGGCGTGATCATTGCCCGCAAGAACCTGTTCCGCGACTGGTTCATCCTGCGCTTCAACCAGCGTCAGGTCATGATGTGTTCGATGGGCCTGTCGAACCGGGTGCTGACGCTGACGGGCCGCATGTCGGTGTTCCGCGCCGATCTTGCCACCCGGCCCGACTTCATCAACGGCATCAACCACGACTTTCTGGACCACTGGCGTCTGGGTCGGGTGACGTTTCTGACCGGCGACGACAAGTCGACCTGGTTCTGGCTGCTGAAGAACGGCTATGAAATGGGCTATCTGCCCGACGTGCGGTCCTTGTCGATGGAAACCCAGCCGCGCCCGACGTTCCTTGACAGCTCCAAGGTGTTGATGGTGCGTTGGTTCGGCAACATGATGCGGACCAATGGCCGGGCCCTGACCATCAGCCCGCAGAAGATCGGTCTGTTCACCTGGTGGTCGATCATGGATCAGCGCGTGTCGATGTGGACGACGCTGGTTGGCCCGATCTCGGTCGCTGTCGCCTCGATCTTTCATTCGGCGTCGATCATCCCGCTGTATATCGCGTGGGTGATGATCACGCGCTACATGTTCTGCGCGGTGATCTCGCTGTTTCGGGGCACCTGGTTTCCCATCACCCACCCGCCGATCCTGTATTTCGGTCAGATCGCCGGGGCCATCGTCAAGACCTTTGTGCTGTTCCGGCTGGACCGCCAGAAATGGACGCGTCAGGGCGCCGGCGGAGATACGGCGCGGCTAAGCGTCAAGGCGCGACTGATGGCGCTGGAATCGACGGTTCATCATGCTCTGGCACTGGTCTGGCTGACCATCGCCGTTCTGTTTCTGGTGCAGATCTAATGGTGCGGCTGGCCCAATGAGAAAGCGAACATGAGCGATCCATTCACTACCACCCGACCCTTGGCGCGTCCGGAACCCCCGGCTCCGGTGCAACCCGTCGCTGCACCTGC
>Ga0105048_10002802_pt1 | contig 28444 bp, 23 predicted proteins | sample MAT05_FD_78382 | JGI IMG/M metagenome (GOLD analysis project Ga0105048, IMG submission 78382) | Freshwater microbial communities from Lake Fryxell liftoff mats and glacier meltwater in Antarctica - MAT-05 | ecosystem: Environmental > Aquatic > Freshwater > Ice > Liftoff microbial mat | place...
AGCGCCCAGCGGCGCTCGTAGATTTTCTCGGCGGACGATTCGTCTGCGGGTTCGAGCCGGTAGCGCGTCTCGGCGGATTCGGCGTCGAGCGAGATCGGCTGCTGCCCGCCGCCGCGCTTTTGCGCACCCGCGCGGTCCCATTCGTCGGAGAGAAAATGTTTCAGTGCCCCGAGCAGGAAGGAGCGGAAGCGGCCTTTCGCCGGATCGGCGTCACCGACGAAATTGCGGGCGAGCAGGCGGGCGAAAAATTCCTGCGTGAGATCCTGCGCGTCATGCGGCGAGTGTCCCTGCCGGCGGACGAATGCGTAGAGCGGATACCAGTATGCCGTGCAGAGGTGTTCCAGCGCCCGATGCGCGCGCTGCGAATCCGCCGCGCCCGCGGCGACGACGATGCTCCAGCGTGTGGCCTCGAAGCGCGCGCCATCCGGCGGCTGCGTGTGGGAGGATTCCGCGGGCATGGCGTCTGGATAGCATCGAGTTTGCGAGGTGTCAGCAAAGTGGCGCGACACAAAGCGGCGCGGGCGTTCCTGTGCGCAGCAAGCGGAGGTGGACAGAGGCGTTGGCGTCGCTCCTGCGGGCGCTGACGGACAGGTGGGGACCTTTTCTCAAGACGAGGGATCGCGCCTCCATTGGGACGTTAATTCACGGGCAGCCCGCTCGCGAGCAGCACCGTTTCATGCACTGCCAAATCGTGCGCTGGCGAAAATGCGAACTCCTTTTCGCCGCGGATCACTTTGGCGAGATCCTCGAAGTCGCCGTCGTAGCGCCCGTGTCCCTTTTGAAAGGCGAGCGTCTGCCAGCCTTTCTTGTATTCGCCGCGCGGGGCGTCGAGCGTGAGGCGGGCCTCGGGCGGTTCGATGGGGCGGATGTCGAGCGTCCCCTTCGTGCCACAGACGGCGAACTGCCGCCGCGCGCCGCCGTCGATTTCCACAATGGCGCTCCGCACGGTGACGGTCGTCTTCGGGTATTCGAGGACGGCGAGCTGATTGTCCGCGAGGCCGTCGTCCAGCGCCGATGCACTGCGGTTGTAGGCGGTGACCTTGGACGGGCGGCCCATGACGGTGATGACGGCGTCGATGACGTGGCAGCCGAGTTCGAACATCGCGCCGCCGCGATAGGGCAGCAGCGTCTTGCGCTCCGCCGCGCCGAGCGCCTTGCTCATGGCGGCTTCGATGGAGAAGACCTCGCCGAGCGCGCCATCGCGGACGAGCCGGAAGCAGAGCTGGAAGGCGGGGTTGTAGCGCAGCATGTAGCCCATCTGCACGGTGAGCTTGCGGGCGGTGGCGTCGTCGAGCAGGCGCTTGAAGATGGGGAGCGATTCGCCGGCGGGCTTGTCGAGATGGATGTGTTTGCCCGCGGCGATGCAGCGTGCGGCGGTGGGGACGAGATCCTTCACTTCCGTCTCGATGGCGACAGCCTGCAAGCCGGTTGTGGCGAACAATTCCTCCTCGGTCATCCAGCGCACGCCCGCGTAGGTCTTGCTGCTCTCCGCCTTCGCCCGGCGGCTCGCGTCCGGCTCCACGCAGCCGACCACCTCGAAATCCTGCGACTTGCGCATGGTATCCATTTTTCCGCCCGCATGCGCGTGTGCGGTCCCGATCTGGCCGATGCGGATCTTTGCGCCGGGCGACTGCGCGCGGGCAAAGGGTGAGGTGCCGAAAAGGGCGATGCCGGCAGTCCCGGAGAGCTGGACGAATTCGCGCCGGGTGGGGAGTGCAGGAAGCATGGCGGACATTATCGGCAGGCATCCCCGTGCCGAGATGAAAAGCCGCCACACATTCCTGATTCACGTCTTGCTTGCGCCGCCCGTCTCTGCCAAGAGCGGTGCATGTCCGGCGTGAACGAAGCCATCATCGAACAAGCCACCATGGAAGATCTGCCGCAGATGGTGGATCTCCTCTATGAGCTTTTTGGCCAGGAAGGCGACTTTGTCCCCGACCGCGCCAAGCAGGAACGCGGGCTGAGGCTCATCCTCGAGCAGCCCAGCCGCGGGCGCATCTTCGTGTACCGGTGGAACGACACGATCGTCGGCATGGTGAATCTCCTCTTCACGATCAGCACCGCGGAAGGCGGCTTCGTGGTGTTGCTGGAGGATGTCATCGTCCGGGTCGATTACCGCGGACGTGGCGTGGGAGCCCAGCTATTGCAGCATGCGATTGAGTACGCGAAGAAAAAGGAATTCCTGCGCATGACGCTGCTCACCGACCGCATCAATGCGGAAGGGCATGCATTTTTCGCGAAGCTCGGGTTCTTCAAGAGCCAGATGATCCCGCTCCGCCTGCCGCTGACAAGGGACGCGGCGACGCTGCCGAAATCATGACGACAGAAGGCTTCACGGATCTGGGTTACGCGCGGGTGGACACCGACCGGCGGCGGCGCTGCGGATTCGCCGAGGTGATCTTCGGGCTTCGCAAGACGCCCGAGCAGGTCGCGGGAATCGCAAAGGCGATCATGGAGAAGGAGCCGGTCCTGCTCGTGAGCCGCGGAACCGAGGAGCAGTGGAAGGCCGTCGTCGCGCTTTTCCCCGAGGCGAAATGGCATGCCAGCGCGTGCTGCATCACGATCGAAAGGACGCCGCTGCCGAAGCTCGAAGGGACGATCGCGGTCGTCTGCGCGGGCACGAGTGATCTTTCTGTGGCGGATGAAGCGGCGCTCACGCTCGAGATTTTCGGCAATCGCGTGGAGCGCATCGCCGACATCGGCGTCGCGGGAATCCACCGGCTCCTTGCCGTGCGCGATCGGCTTGAGGCGGCAAACGTGGTGATCGTCGTGGCCGGCATGGAAGGCGCGCTGCCGAGCGCCGTGGCCGGGCTCATCAGCAAGCCCGTCATCGCAGTGCCGACCAGCGTCGGGTACGGCGCGAGTTTCGGCGGAGTCGCAGCGCTGCTCGGAATGCTGAACTCCTGTGGAAGCGGCGTGACTGTCGTGAACATCGACAATGGTTTTGGCGCAGCCTTTGCGGCGGCGCAGATCAACCGGCTGGCCCAGCGAGCCGGCTAGCGCGGCTGGGGCGAAGCGGCCGCCACCGTTCCTGGTTCAGAGTGCAGCCCGCCGCAGGCGCGGTCCGGATGCTGATGCGCCTCGCAACGTGGCGAAGCCGGTCGCTGCGCACCGTTGAACCTGGCCTGGAAGCGGCGGTGGGATGAACCTCGGATCGCGCGGATTGACGCGGATGAAAGAACTTGCGCGGAGAATCCGGGTTTCATCCGGCCCACCGATTGGGCAATGCCAATTCCCCATTCAGATGATGAAAACCTGATAGCAGTGATCCGAGCGGCGACGGTTGAATGACAATGGGGAATTGGTACGACGCAGCCGACGACGTGAGGAGGCGGGCCAGTCATCCGCGTCAATCTGCGCCGCGGTTTTCATTCACCTCTTCAGACTTGGAACTCATACCAATTCCCGTTTGAGACCGGCACAGGCGCTTCGCTTCGCCGTAGCCGCGCTTGTGAAAGCGCGGGCTGACCTTCAGATGGCGCAGGGCAAAGTGTGCCCGCGCTCTCACGAGACGCGGCTACATACGCATGGCGCTCCGTTCCACTCTCAACCGTCAATTGGTATCGTACCCATTCGCGTTTGGGAATGGAACCATCCGCTTTCCGTGGACCTCCATTCGCGGTTTCAGGCTAAGCCTTCGCCGCCAGGGTCACCGACTCGCCTTCGCGCGCGGATTCCACAGTCATCCCGCTGCCCATCGCGATTTGACGCGCCCGTTGCAACATCCGGTCAAGGAACGCGTCGTCGTGCGCGGGATCGTGATGGAACATGTACAGCCGCTTCACCCGCGCGTTGCGGGCGACGTGGATCGCGTCATCGATCGAACTGTGACCCCACCCTGCATGCCCGCAGTATTCCTCCGCGGTGTATTGCGCATCGAGGATGACGATGTCCGCATTCTTCATCAGCCGGGCGGCGTCGGCTGTCTTCAACCCTGTGTCGTCGCCCGAAGCCTCATGGTCGGGGATGTAGCAAATGCTCCCGGCGCTCGTGTCCAGCCGGTAGCCATGGCAATTGCCGGGGTGATTGGATCTGCACGCGCTCAGCCGGACCGACCCGATGGCGGCGCTATCGCCGTGCAATTCCTCGAAGGTGATACTCCCCGGCATCTCTGCCAGCGCGACTGGAAAATACGGCGCCTCCATTTGCCCGGCCAATGCATCCTGCAATCCGCGGCGGGCCTCCTCGAATCCCAGGACGCGGATGCGATTCTGCGTCTGGTACGCGGGCGCGAAAAATGGAAACCCCTGAATGTGATCCCAGTGGGTGTGCGTGATCAGGATCGACAGTTCCAGCGGGCGTCCACGGAACTCTTCGCTCAGGGCGGTGCCGAGCGGGCGCAATCCGCTCCCCGCATCCAGGATGATGATCTGCCCATCGGCGCGCACCTCCACGCACGAGGTATTGCCCCCGAACCTCACGGTCTGCGGTCCCGGCGTGGGAATGCTGCCACGCACTCCCCAAAACCGGATCCGGACGGGATCGACGCCGGCGGCATTTTCGCCTGAGACTTTTGGACCTATGGACACGGTGGGCACTTCCGCAATCCTGTCCGCTTCGGGCGAGGATCGCAAGACCGACGGCAGCAGACCGACGGCAGCAGACGTGCTTCCTTTCCTGTCCAGGAAAGCGTGGCGCGAGATCAAGGAGGGGCGCTTTGATAGCGCCCTCTCGATGCGGTCGCTCCGCGCCGCATCGAGCCAGAGGCGTGGGCAACTCTGGGGCTTGCGGAGTTCGAGGAGCCTTTCGCATTGCCACGTTCATGGCTGACAGCGGCGCGGAGCGACCGCTGCCAGAGGGCGCTTTCAAAGCGCCCCTCCTTGTGGCTGCCGCGATCTGCACAATGTCGCTTTGGACTCGAATCAAATCACACCCGACTGCAGCAGGGTGCTTGCCGGATGCGCGCTCTTCCCTTACTTGACTCCCGCCATGCAAGTTCCCGGTCTCCGCAGTCCTCACGACAAAGTCGGCGCTCTCGTCTATTTCGGACGGATGCTCGACAAAATCCGCCTTCAGGCGAAATCCGCGCTGCCTGCCGAGTTCCAGACGAATCTCGGCGAGGGATTTGACCGCACGTGCGCGCAGTTCCTCGGCGTCCCCTACCAGGAAATCGCCGGGCACCTGCAACACCGAGCGACCGACGAGGAAACCCTGGAGTGGTGCCGTTCCCGCGGGCGCAGGGCCAGTGAGGACGAGATTTTCGTCTGGAACGAATTCATGCGGAAGCGCGGTTGGAACGATGCCGCCAGCGAGCGGCTCCGGCAACGCAAGGCCGAAGGCGGTTTCGACACCCGCGACGACATCCAGACGATGTTCGACTATATCGACGCCGACGAAGGCCGGCCATTGCGCCCGCAACCCTAGGAGTGTGTCGGACTTCGGCCCTTGAATTATTGCCATTTCACTCGCAGTGATAGGTAGACGTTTTAAGTCTGAATTACTGTCAAAAAGATAACTAATGAGATCCAGTCAATCCAGTAAATCGTACGCACGCGTAAGTCCGACAGGCTGCTAGCCCCGACACCTTTCGGATATTGGAGAGCCCGGGTCTCCGCAAGGCACTGCGCCGCGACCTGCATTTTTCGCAGCCGCCCGTGGGCGACTCCCTGCCTCTGCCTCTGCCGTTCACTCTGCAATCCAGCGGGAGTGAGATCACAGCGGCAGCGGCAGAGCAGCCTGTGGCCAGTGTCCCGAAGACTGTGAGAAATGCAGCCCTGCCCCTAATGCCTTTCGGCTATTCGGTAACCCGACGACGCAGGAAGTTGCGACGGACGTGCCAAGAAAAAGGGGAGGCGACCAAATGTGGCGCCGACGACCCGTCGGCGTGGCGGGATGGGCGAAGGCGGCGGGATGGGCCGGACGTGCTCACACGACGCTTCCCCTTTCCGACGCTCGCCCGCCGCCCGGGCCGACGACTGGTCGGCGCTACATTTCGCATCCGCCTCTCTGCCGTTCAGAATATCCGAAAGGCATGGGCCCTGCCCCGCATTTCTCTCTCCAGAAGCGGCGGGCGCAAAGCAGTCCAGGGCTTTGGCCTCGGCCAGATTCATCGCAGCTCGGTCTCGATCGCCCGCGCCAGCGCCTGCGCGACGCGCGGGAGGCGCAGGACGAACCGCGCGAACGCAACGATCCGCGACGGGCGGCGCACGAGGTAGCAGACCAGCGCCAAGGGACGCGGGCGCTGGCGTCGGACATCGAACCACGCGGCGAAAGGAACCGGCAACGGTTCATCCGCCGAATCGCTCACGGCGCGCACGGCGACGAAGAGGATGCCCGCGGTGGCACACGCGGCGGCGATGGTGGCGGTCTCCATGTCCACCATTCGCGCACCGGTGGCGCGGAATGCAGCCACTTTGGACTCGGGAGTCTCCAGCGGTATGTCGCTGGAAAGGATGAACGACGGCGAATCCGCGACGAGCGTGTCGCCGACGCGCAGCGCCGGATCGAGCCCGCCCGCGAAACCGGCGCTGATCACTTTGCACGGGACTTCGCTCCGGATCACTTCGCGGATGGTGCGCTCTGCCGCGGCGGGGCCGATGCCAGTGTGGATGATCGTCACGGCTGTTTCGCCGACGCGTCCACGCCAGGCTGGCATGACGCCGCAGCGGCCCTTTTTCAACGCGTCGATCCGCTTGCGAAAAGGGCCGCTCTCCTCGGGCCGCGCGAATGTCACGAGGACGGGCGGTTTCATTCCCCGCCTTCCGCCTTCAGCCCGCGGCGGTGCAGGAGGAAGCTGCGCGATGAGGTGAGCAGCGAGGCCACGGCGCCGAGGACGAGGGGTGCCTTCCAGAGGTGCAGCGAGTAGGCGAGGTTCAGCGCGCCGCCGACGATGCTGAAATGCCAGAACTGGATCGGCATGACGAATTTCCGCTGCCGCTCCGATGCGATCCACTGGACGATGAACCGCATCGAGAAAAGCCCCTGCGCGGTGAAGCCGAGGACGGTCCATCCCCAGTGGTCGGCGCGGAGCTGATCGAGGATCGTGGCGAGGAAGAGAGCAGGGATAATCACGCGCCCCGTATTTCATCCGTGCAACGTGCGGGCAAGCGGCAATCGGTTGCTGTGGTCGTGCGGGAGCGCGCGAGAGTGAGGCAAGAGTGAGGCGAGAGCGAGGTGGCCGCCGGGACGGGCGGCGCTCCCTTCGCGGGCAAGCGGCGATCGGGCGTGATTCGATGTGAGTCCAAAGGCCGAGCGGCGCGTGAGTGCCGCGAGGCTTTGGGACTGCGGAGGCTTGACGCCGCTTTGGCTTTGCGGAGGAGCGATGGGCGAAATCGCGGAATGCGCCGCGCGGACGAGAGGCGCTGGGTTGCTTTGCAGGGCAACTGTGAATTTGCGCGTCGGCCCCGCGGCGAGGGAAAAGCGGCGTCAAGCCGCGCGCAGTCCAAAGGCTGGCGCCACGCCCGGCGCCACCATTTCGCTCATCCACTGGACTCACTTTCAATCACCCCGCGGCAATCGGTTGCTTTCGCCGCGTCCGCGCGGATAACGTGCGCGTTCTTTTCCCCAGTGCCCCGTCTTTCCGCCACCGCCCGCCCCGGTGTCCGCCGTGTCGCGGTCACGGCGATGGGGATCGTCAGCCCGCTCGGGCACGGGCTCGCGGCGACGGTCGCGGCTTTGCGGGAAGGGCGGGATTGCGTAAGTGCGGTGACGGCATTCGATACGGCGAAATGCCGCTCGAAGAATGCGGGCCAGGTGATCGACGCGGTGATTCCTGGCTCACGGCAGGAGCGGCGGCTGCATCGCGCGAGTCACATGATGATTCACGCGGTGCGCGAAGCAATGGCAGGCGATCCGGGCTTCGTGCCGGAGTCGATGGTGATCGGCACCACGAGCGGCGGGATGTCGTTCGGCGAGGAATTTTACCGGGCGCAGGTGCGGAAGCAGCAGCTGCCGTCTGCTGCGAGCCTGATCGCCAATTACCCTCCGCAGAAGGCACCGATGGATGCGATGGCGGCGGCGGGATTCCGCGCACCGCTCCAGATCATCGCGAATGCCTGCGCGTCGGGCACGAACGCTATCGGGCACGCATTCCGGCTGGTGCGCGCGGGACTGCAACGGCGCGTGCTGTGCGGTGGCTTCGACGCGATTTCGGAAATGGTGTTCGCGGGATTCGATTCGCTCCAGGCATCGACGACGGCGCGCGTGCGCCCGTTCGACAAAGGGCGGAGCGGGCTGGTGCTCGGCGAAGGCGCGGCGGTGCTCGCGCTGGAGGATTTCGATTCCGCCCGCGGACGCGGCGCGCCGGTTCTCGCGGAGATCACGGGCTACGGGATCGCGACGGACAATCATCACCTCACCCAGCCGCACCCGAGCGGCATCGGTCCCGAACTGGCGATGCGACGCGCGCTGGAGGATGCGGGGCTCACGCCCGGCGAGGTGGACTACATCAATGCGCACGGGACGGCGACGCCGTTCAACGACGCGAGCGAAGGCGCGGCCATCGCGAAGATTTTCGGCGCCGGAACGCCGGTGAGTTCGACCAAGGGAATGATGGGCCACTCGCTCGGTGCCGCCGGTGCGATCGAGGCGGTCTTCAGCGTGCTGGCGATCCGGCACGGCTTCCTCCCGCCGAACATCAATTATCGCGAGCCCGATCCGGCGTGGCGTTTGGACATCGTCGCAAACGCCGCGCGCGAAGGTCGCGTGGGATGCGCGGTGTCGAACTCGTTCGGCTTTGGTGGGACGAATGCGAGCGTCGTGATCGAGGAGGTGCGCGGATGAAAATCCAAATCGCCGGCACGGGCTGCGTGACGCCGCTCGGGTGTTCCGTGGCTGAAATAATGAAGCGGACCGCTGCGGGAGAGCGCGCCGCCATTACGGAACTCGTGAACCCGGAGACCGGCTGCGTCCTGCCCGCGGCGCTCGTGCCGCCGGAATACGTGGCTCATCTCACCCGCGAGCCGAGGTTGCGGCGATCAAGTGCGATCAGCCTGCTGGCGGCGGCTGCGGGAAAGGCGGCGCTGGCGGACAGCGGGATCGATTTCACCAATGAGGCGAAGAAGGGGCTCGCCGTGGTGTTCGGCGTTTCGAGTGGTGGCGTGCAATACACGCGGCGCTTCTACGAACAGGTGGTGAAGCAGGGCGCCAGCGCGGCGAGCCCGCTGCTTTTCCCGGAGACGGTGTACAATGCGCCCGCGAGCCATCTCGCCGCGATGCTCGGCGTGGACGGCGCGACCTACACGCTCGTCGGCGACTCCACTGTGGGCATGCAGGCGCTGCATTTCGCCACGCAGCTCATCGCGACCGGCAGTGCCGAGCATGTGCTGGTGGTCGCCGCCGAGGAACTCGACTGGATCATCGTCGAGGCGCATCGCACCTGGCGGCTGATGGCGCCGCACGGACACATGGTCGCACACACGCAACCATCCACGGGTGCCCTGTTTGCCGAGGGCGCGGCCGCGGTCGTGGTCGGCCGCGAGGGCCAGAGGGCGGCAGTGCATCTCCGCGATGGATGCACCTTCCTCTCCCGTGCGGAAGCGCCGGCGAGCATGGACCGTCTCCTCGGGGATCTCGCGGAGTTTTCCCCGGTCGATCTGGTGGTGAGCGGCGGGAATGGGACGTGGACGGATGACGTGATCGAGTCTGCCATCGCGCGTCATTTTCCCGAGGCACGAAGGCCGTGGCTGATGCCGAAGGATGGAATCGGGGAGATCCTCGGGGCCGGGGCGCTGCTCCAGATCCTGTTCGCCGTGGACGCGCTGGAACGGACCGGTTCGCGCCGGGCGCTCGCCGCTGCGATGGGCTGGAACCAGCAGGCTGCCGCGGCGGTGATCGAGCGCGCGACGATCGGATAGCGGTCGGGCGTGATTCAATGGGAGTCCAAAAGCTGGTTGCCGGCAACGCCGAGCGGCGCGTGAGTGCCGCGAGGCTTTGGACTGCGGCGGCTCGACGCCGCTTTGCCTTTGCGGAGGAGCGATCGGCAAAATCGCGCAATGCGCTGGGCGGACGCAAGGCGCTGGGTTGCTTGGCGGGGCAACTGGGTATTTGCGCGTCGGACCCGGGGCGAAGGGAAAAGCGGCGTCGAGCCGCGCGCAGTCCAAAGGCTGGCGCCACGCTCGGCACCACCATCTTGCTCATCCACTGGACTCACATTTGATCACACCCATAGCGGTCCCACGATGACGGGTGCCAGCGAAGACAGGCGCCGTTGACCTTCGCAGGCCCGCCCAATACTATCCGCCGACACGGATGGAATCCAAAACCCCAGACACAATCGCTGGCGAAGCACAGTCATCGCGCGGGTCCGGGATCCGGGAGGCGCTCGGAAGGCTGGCGATCGTGCTCGCGGGAATCTTCCTCACGCAGGTCGTGCTCTACGGACCATCGCTGATCGGATCGAAGATTCTCCTGCCCATCGACATCCTCGCCAGACCCGGCGTCTATCTGCCGCAGACGCCGGAGGCGAGGAAGGTGCTGGTGCATGATCAGATCATGTCGGACATGATCTTCCAACTGGAACCGATGCGGCAGTTCGTCGGGTCGGAACTTCGCGCGGGTCGATTGCCGATCTGGACGCCGTTCGAGTTCTGCGGCGCTCCCAATTACCGGACCCCGCTGTGCCCCGCGTGGCTGCTGAATTATCTGTTCGAGTCGCCAGTGGTGCTCGCGTGGTCGCAGGTGCTCCTGTCCATGGTCGCCGGTGTCGGGGCGTATCTCTATTTCCGGCGGTCGTTGCACGTGGGTTTCTGGCCCGCGGCAGTCGTCGCGTGGTGCTTTCCGATCAGCGGCACTTTCATCGTGTGGCAGGGATGTGGTTCGCCGCCGGTCGTGGCGTGGCTGCCGTGGATGCTCGTGAGTGTGGATCAGGCCATTCAGCGTCCGCGGAGCTGGGGCGGACCTGCGCTGGCAGTTTTCACGGTGTTCGCGATCATCAGCGCCGCGCCGGATGTCGCGGGACAGGTGCTGCTCACCACGGGGCTTTACGCAGTCTGGCGCTTCATTGCGCACTACCGGCGATTGGGTTTCAAAAGGGATTCCGCCATTGCATTCGCAAGTGTGACCGTCGGCTGGGCACTGGGGATTCTGATGTCCCTGCCGCTGCTGCTCCCGATGCTCGAATACTCGCAGACGGGTCTGCGGATGATGAATCGTGGGAGTGGTTCCGAGGAACGACCGCCAGTCGGTCTCGAGGCACTGCCCCAGATCGTCCTGCCGGAGATGTACGGCCTCACGCAAGCCGGGAGCCTGCGAATCGTGAGTGGCAACCGGCCCGAGAGCTCCGTCGGCGCCTACGCCGGTCTGATCGCGACGCTCCTCGTCGCGCCGCTGGCATGGCTCAGCCGGCGGCATCGGTCGCTGCTCATCGTGTGGACCCTCCTCGGCTTCCTCGGATTGAGTTGGGCACTCAATGTCCCGATCCTCGTGGACCTCCTGCGAATGCCGGGGCTGAACATGATGTCCCACAACCGGTTCGTGTTTGCGACCAGCTTTGCCATTCTGACGATGGCCGCCATCGGTCTGGATCTGCTGCTGCGGGGTGAGGTCTCGCGGCGCAATTGGCTCTGGGTCCCTGCCGGGGTGCTGGTGATTCTTTTGGGCTGGTGTGCCTACCGGACGATGTACCTGCCCGAACCGCTGGCAACGCAGCTTCCCGATGCCGTGCTGAACAAGGGTCAGGTATTGGCGAACAACCCGGCTCCGAACGCCATCTTCGAGGTGCAGGCAAATTTTCGCCTCTCATATGGCGTTGCCACCGTATTGTCGGCCATCGCGCTCGCTGGGTGGCTCATCCTGTGGTCCCGCACGAAGCTCACCCGTTTGTCAGGACGGATCTTCGCGGCGCTGATGATCGTGGAGCTGCTGTGGTTTGCCTATGGCGTGAACGCGCAGTGTGAGCCGTGGATGTATTACCCGCGCATTCCCGCTTTGCAGGAGGTGGCAAAGGCGGCTCCGGGCCGCGCGATCGGCTACGGGTGCCTCGCCTCGAATCTCCTGCGCACCCACAGCCTGCGGGACGTCCGGGGCTACGATGCGGTCGATCCGTTCCGCATGGTCCAGATACTCAGCCTCGCCGCGGCGGATGCCTCCACCGTCGTTTCTTATACGGCGACCCAGTACCTCGTTCCGAAGATTCAAGCCGCGCCTCCGGACCAGCTCCGACTCCACCCCGTGATGGACCTGCTCGGCGTGCGATACGTGGTCTTCCGCGGTTCGCCGCCGGATGGATTCCAGCCCGCATTCAGGAGCGAGGATTACTGGGTGCTGAGCAACCAGTCCGCGCTGCCGCGGGTGTTCATCCCGAAGCGTGTGGAAACGGTCGCCGACGGGCAGTCGAGGTTGCTGAAAATGGGTGCCGCCGGCTTCGACCCCCGCGAGGTCGCGTTTGTCGAGGAACCGGTTGCGTTTTCCGCTGCTTGCGAAGGCAGTGCGAAGATCGATGCGGAAGTGCCGACACATCTCACGGTTTCCCTCCAGATGAAGACCCCGGGCCTGGTGATCCTTTCCGATCTCTGGGACGTGGGCTGGAATGCATATCTGGATGGCCGTCAGGTTCCGATTCTTCGCGCGGACCATGCGCTTCGCGGCGTGGCGGCACCGGCGGGAAACAGTGTCCTCGAGTTTCGCTACGAGCCCGCGAGCCTGAGACGCGGCCTGCAACTTGCAGCCGGTGCCGCCATTTTGCTGCTCGCGTGGATGGTTGCCCGGTATGTCCGCCGGAACCGGGTGCCGGATGCGGTCGCAGCGGCCTCGTGAGCCGGGCGCGTTCCAAGGCGCGACTTGTTCCTGCGAGGACTCAGGCCTCGTTGCGTTGGGGACGGTAGAGCAGGTAGGTGAGCGCCCCGATCAGAGCCAGTGCGATATTGATGGCGAGCACCACGAAGGACGCCGCCAGGGCGCTCTCGTCCTTCACCGACCCGAGCACTCCAAGAAACAGGACCAGCAGATAATCCCGGAAGCCAAGGCCGGCGATCGTGATCGGCACCGCGTTCGCGGCAAGCACCACCGGGACGAAACCGAACCACGCAAAAAATGGCAGCGTGATGCCCACTGCTGTGCCTGCGAGGTAAAAGAGGATGCACAGGATGAACTGCGTGGTAATCGCCGCAGCGATGACCCGCGCGAGCAACGACTTGTTCGTCGCCAGCAGGCCCCAGACGCGCGTCAATTCATCCCGCAAACTATGCGCAGGCAGGAGCCCGAGTTTCCGCTGAAACCAGGCGTGGGTCGGATGCCCCGCAACGAAGAAGATCGCCCCACAGAGGCAGACAACCGCGCCCGCGCTCAGCATTCCCACGGCGATCCAATACGTCTGCGGCGAAGTGACCAGGACACTCCAATGCCACGGAATACACAGGACCGCGAGGAGCAGCACCGTGGCCAGCCCGATCACCCTGTCGATCAGCACACTCGTGCAGGCCTCCGCCGTCCGCCCTTTCGCGAGTCGGGCGATGTAAACCATGCGGGTGAGATCGTCGCCCGCCGGTCCGGGCAGAAACATGGTGAAGAACTGGCCGATCTGGGTGACGAAGTAAAGCGGTCGCACCGGGACATGGATTCCAAAAATCCTGAGCAACCAATGCCATCGCAATCCCGCAATCACCACCGTCACCCAGGCGATGAACAACCCGCCAAGGACCGCCGGCACCTTTGCATGGATGAAGCTGTCCCAAACCTTCGCCGTATCGACCTTCCGGAAGAGCCACGTGATGACCACCGCCGCGAACGCCAGTTTGGCTGCCACGAATGCCGCCTGTCGTTTCGTCATGGCGTCCGGCCTCGAAATGGTGCCGGCAGAGATCGGTGAGACTCAGACAGTCCGCGGATGTTCACGGAACCCTGGGGGTTGTCTCGGACGAAAATCCGACGTTCATTCGGGATGCCGGTTGAACCTCTTCTCATGTCACAAACACATCCAAACGAGTCGCCCGGGTCGAATCATCATTTCGGCAGACGGATCGCTGTCGGTAAAAGCAACGGAGTCTCACCGTGGGCTGCGCAGAGTTCAATTGGCGGGATCGGCGACATCATAGCGCTGGCCCTGGCAATCCAAGGCGCGATGGAATGGAGCCGCCGATCCGTGCCTGATTTGGCAACCTTGGGGATCATGTGCCCGGTGCAACAACGGTCGCCTTAGCCGCACCTTTTTCCGTCGCGGGCATGGAGCGGACCACGTCTTGCACGATGAACAGCGGGCGACCCTTGCTCTGTTCGTAGAGCCGGCCGAGGTACTGGCCCATGACTCCCAGAACGATGAGTTGAATGCTGCCCAGGAGCGAAACGACCCCCAGCATGCTGGCCCAGCCGGTAATCGTCTTACCGGCCAGCCAGCCGATGAATGTCCACAATAGCACGCCCATCGAAAACAATGCGCCGCTGAGGCCGATCCACATCGCAATCGTCAGCGGCTTGATCGAGAACGCCGTGACGGCATCCCAGGCGAACCGGAACATTTTCCGAAATGGATACTTGGTTTCCCCGGCATGGCGCGCCTTGCGCTCGTATTGGATGGGAACCTGCGCAAAGCCAATCCAACTGACCATGCCGCGGATGAAGCGGTGTCGTTCCGGCATCGACAGCAGCGCGTCGAGCGCGCGGCGGCTCATGAGCCGGAAATCTCCGGTGTCCATGGGAATGTGCGTCTCCGTCATGGCGCGAATGAAGCGGTAGAAAACAAATGCGGTGAACCGCTTCATGATGGTCTCCCCCTCACGCTTGGTCCGTTGCCCATAGACGATGTCGGCACCTGCATCCATCTGTTCGATCATCTTCGGCAACAGTTCCGGAGGATCCTGCAGATCGGCGTCGATGATGAGAATGCGCTCGCCGCGGCAAAATGTCAGCCCCGCAGTCAGCGCCAGTTGGTGACCGTGATTGCGGGAAAGCCGCAAACCTACGACATGCTCGTCAGTTTCCGCCAAGCGCTTCATTTGCTGCCAGGTCGCGTCCCTGGAGCCGTCGTCGATGAGCACGATCTCGTACGCCAAGCCGGCGGTGCGGCACACTTCGGTCAGACGGCGGTGCAGTTCGCCCAGCACTTCCTGCTCGTTGTAACATGCCACGACGACGGACAGCCCCGGATCCGGCATGGCAGATCGTTCTGGGAAATGCCCGGTCATCCCGAGAGTCCGCCCTGTTTGAAAGCTGTGACCGCATATTGTCCGCCCAGCGGCAGCCACGCCAGCATGCGATCCACCCATTGCAGCCAGCGCAGGCGCACCGGAGTGAACAGAATATACGAGGCGCGGATACTGGAGAAGCCGGCCGCGCGCATCCGGCGGGCCACCTCGCCGGCGCCGAGCAGCACCGCGTTCTGGTCCACGGGAGCGCGTTTGACGATCATGACCGTCAGGGGATTGAGGGGGTTGTGCTCGAACACCACCATGCAGCCTCCCGGTTTCAGCAGCCGGTGAATCTCGGCCAGGGTGAAGCCGCGTTCTTCCGGGGGGACGTGATGGAGTACGCAACACGCGACGACGATGTCGAAACTGCTGTCACCGAGCGTCGGGCTTCCGGGAACCAGCAGATGCAGGGGAGGCGGCTCCTTCTGGCCGCACGCGGCGCGGGCCTCGGCAAGCATGTTGGCGGAAACATCGGCGCCTTCCAGGTCGCCGATGAACCCCTCCCGGCGCAGTGAGAGCATGAATTCGCCCGTGCCGCACCCGTAGTCCAGGAGCCGGGGGCGCCCGCCCGGAAGCCGCCGCTGGCGCAAGAAGCGCATCAGCCAGCGCACCTTCAACGCGACGAACTCATCCAGGCCTCCGCCCACCCATCGTTTGAGCGGGTCGTCCACACGGTCCGCGTAATGCGAGGCATAAGCGTCGAATTCGGATTCTGTGTCTCGTTGCGGTGATTTCATTTTGCTCTCAAAAGCCTGCGCACGCTTGCATCGCCCATCTTCACTTTGGGGCGTCGCGCACCATGAGTGTCCAGCCCGTGCCGGCGCGGATCGGCGGGATGGGTTTGTAATTCCTGGCGATGTGCCGCGCCACGTCGATATAGGGCAGGTACGGATTCGACTGCGAGCGGAACTGCACGGGTGTCAGATTGCCAATTCCGAGTTGCCAGCTGATCCCGTCATCCCGCTGAGCCCTGCTTGCCGTCAGGCTTGCCTCAATCTGCGCATCGCTCGCCTGCCCGAATTGAAGGATCGACTCGGGAACGAGCACCACTTCCGCCTTCTCCAGATCCCGCAGCTTTCGCCCGACATCGGTGCGCGTGACGACGCTGACCATGTCCGGATGATATTCCGGGACATACCGGCCGGTGTCCATGAGGAATGCCCGCGTGGCGCGATCCACGCCCAGGGGGGTGATCACCGCACGGTAGTTGTACAAGTTCAGCGCCCTGACCAGAGGGCTTTCTGACTTCACGGCCACCTCGCGGTGTCCGGCCAGCGTCATGGAAACAAAGCGGAGATGGGACGAATAGGCGATCGCACTCGCCACCCACATGCCGACCACGAACACGATCAGGAACAACGTCAGGAAGGCCGGCAGCAGGCGCGGACGGCAGGCGGCCAGGACCGCGAAGGTCACGATCCAGACGCTCAATCCCTGGCCGTAGATGTGAGGCGCGTTGCACTGCGAGATGCACGGCGGGATGTGGCTGACAATTTCCGCACCCAAGGCGGCAATCAGCGGCGCATTGACGCCCGGCTTGCGCACCAGGCACGCTTTGCACAGCGCGGGCACGACCCACAGGAGGCATGCGAGGTAGCCGAACATGAAAAGCGAGGGATAGATGGGATTATTGCCACCGCCGCCCGCGAACCCGGCCACCATCTCCGCAGAGCCGGGAAAGACCAGAATCCAGATCGCGAGGCTCAGCGCCGACGCCGCGATGCCGATGCTCTTCCAGCGATTGCCCGCCCACGCGCTGTAGCCACAGTAAACGGTCTGCACGATGCCGTAGGTGATGCCCAAATCAATCCGAACGGAAAGCACGCCAAGGCTGCACAACAAGGCAATTCCAAAAAAGCGAAGGATCGCCTTGCGCGCCATTGGCGGCTCCAAGCCGCGCGTTGTCCGGTGCAGCGCCAGAATGGCCAGGTAGGGCGCGAGCGGAGCGAGCAGGCTGCCCTGGACGGCGAAGCTGAAATCGGTGGTCATCGGCCCGCCGATCAACGCGAATAGCAGGATTCGATACGCCAGTTTGATGCGCAGGTGATCGATGACATAGAAGAGAGCCCACGCGCCTAGGATTCGCCACGCGATCAAAGCGGCGCAAAACCCCCACTCCGGATCCAGGTCCAGCGCCCAGGCCAGCTTCATTCCCAGCAGGTGAACGTAAAACATGGCCGGCCCGTAGTTCCACTGCACGTCGCTGAAGAGCCGCAGCCCGTACCGCATGGCCATGTCCAGCCGGGGCAGGGCGTAGAGCGATTCGCCGTATTCATCCAGATGCGGGATGCAGTAGTAATACGCCAGGGTGAAGAGGGTCAGGAGCGCCGACGTCAGGATGAGGAGCGACTTGGGCATTCTCGGGAAGCCGGGCCGGCTGACGCAAAGCGCGGCGTCCACGACCCCGGTCTTCGGCCCGGGACGCACCAACGCGCGCACACACAAGACAGCCACTCCCAGCACCAGAGCGATGATTCCCACGCGGTTATTGAACCCCGCCATGTAGGACTCGGACATGGCGACTGCATCTCGTAACGGAAAACGATAAGGCAGCACAAATACGCCCCAGTATACCAGGCAACAGACCAACACAACGAAAGCAAAATCCAGGACTGCTAGCAATTTGCTTTCACGCCAACCGGTCCGGAAGCGGTCAGAACGGGATTCAGCGCCAGAGGGGGATGGGGTTTGAGGAGAGAGCGTAGTGATATGGATTATCTCCCAAGTAGATTAGCGGTTGCGGAGGTATTCATACACACCCGGTGTCAAACCGATAACCTCGACCGCAATTATGCCAATGATCGCTCCAACGATTCCTGCCAAAAAACCGCTGCCAAGGCCGATGATCATGTATTCCTTTCGTCGGCGGTTCCGCCTACGCTGCGGAAATCCTCCGGCGGGTTGGTCGCTCGTATTCATGAAATTCGATAACTTTCACACTTGACGGGAGAAAAAAGCCTTTCGTGTATCGGAGTGAGAAGAGGGCCACAGGCTAGGTCAAGCTGGAACTATGGGATCGTCGGCGAGACTGGGTGGGCAGAATCGCAAACCCGACGGTGGAGTGATCGCAATCCCGGCCAGATGTCTGGTGTGGATATTCCGGCCCCACTGTGCAGTTCGTGGGGTTGATGGAGTTGCGATTCTCTATTTCGCCGCGGCAGAAAGGGCGGGCATCGGGTCGGGGACGGGTTTCGCAATGACGACTCGGAAGCCGCGGTCCCAGAAGGCTTGGTCGGGGTAATCTTTCCGGATGGGACCCTGAAGCCGTTCGATAGTCCCGGCGACGAGCCAGTCCGTTGGTGGACCGGCTCCTCGGTAGGACGTCAGTTCGCCAGGAACGTTCACCCATGAAGCCCCTTTGGAAACTTTGAGTCGGTGGCTCTGATCCCACCAGTCCTCACACCATTCCCAGACGTTTCCGACGACATCATGCAAGCCGAGGGAGTTCGGGGGACGAGTGCCGACCGGCTGCGTGTGCCACTGGATTTCCTGGGTTGAAGTGACTGTATTAGCGAGCGTTCCTTCGGCCAAGAGCCGTTCAAACTCCTCTGCGGTCGGCAGCCGATACACGAGGCCAGCGGGAAGTCGTCCTGCATCCCGTTCGGACTGTGTGAGCCTGCGGCAGAACTCAGTTGCATCGTTCCACGACACGCACTCGACGGGTCGGGATGGATCTTTGAACATGCTCGGGTTAGCGCCCATCACCCGTCCGTACTGGGCCTGGGTGGTTTCAAACTTGGCGGCCCACCATCCCCAAGGTAGAAAGACGAATCGGATGCCCGCGCCATTGGTGAAGTCGCCTTTTGGCCCGCTGGCGGGGGGCGGCTCCGGTGGCTGTGCAGGAGGCCCAAGGGCGAAAGGAGAGGCCGGCTTCAGGACGGTGGCCTCGACGGTGCAGAGGGAAGTAAGGAAAGTGTCCAGTTCCGTGGTGGTCCCGAACCAGCGCAGCGACAGATAATGCCAGGCAAGCTGCCAGGCGCCCGCCTGTTCTCCTTTTCGCTCTGCTTTGAGCAGGACTTGCTGGCCGCTTGGATTGACCAGCCGGTACTCGTTCGGAATAATTGAGGTGGAAAGGAGATACCGGTCGATCTCCATCGGTAGGAAGAAATTTTGATTGCTCGGAACGCGGCTTGTGACGAAACGCGTCAATCCGCCGAATTCGGAAGCGACTCCGTAGATGCCGTAGATATCCTCGAAGACGGTGCTGAAAGGCCGCCAGAAAATCACCGAACTCTCGCGGACGACCGGATTTCGTCTGGCGTTGTGCAGAAGCGAGCGGTTGAAAATCCACTCGGCCCTCTCGGAGAGATACACTGGCAGGACCTGGCTGCCGAAGACGACGACAGCGCACCCGACGATGGGAAACATCCACCGACTGGAGGTGTTACGACCGACAAACAGAACCGACCGGATGAGCCCAAAGAGAAGGATCGCCAGCGGAATCGAAGTGAGCATGCAATGACGGCTCAATTCTCCGGTAGGATTGGGAGCGAAATACTTACCGGCGATCGCAAGTGGGAAGACTGCGAGCGAGAGGAACAGCGCTCCGAACCATGCAAAGTGAATGCTCGCAATCCCGCTGCGCCTGCCCCACGTCTTCGAAGGCAGGAACCTGACGCAAAGGCCGGCTGCGGCGAACAGCATCAACGTGACGACGGGATGTTCGAAGGGCCAGAGGACGGATTTCTCAGCGTGGAAATAGACGACGTTCTCGAAGAACGACCAGAGGTTTGCACCGAACTGGCCGAGGTCGGCGCTCACCTTGTTGTAGTTCTCGTACCAGCCGAACTGCGGGATGAAAAGGAGGCGCGCCGCATAAACGGCAGGCGGCAGGAGAAAGAAGTCCGGGTACCTGAAGATGAAACCCCTGGCCGATTTGAAAGTCCCTTGCCCGTCGCGCCAGTCACGGAGCAACAGCAAGAGATAGAAGCCCCCGTAGTAAACGATCAGCGCTCCGTTGGTCGTGCAACTGAAGTAGAAGCCCGCAAGCGCCAGGACGCGCAGAACCCAGTGCCGGGATCCCCTGGTCTCCGTCGCAAGCGTCGCCAGCAGCGCAGCCACAAGGAACAGCATCCGAAAGACGATGAGTCCGAACACCGGAAAATCCTGCGCCGCCGAGAACAGAGGCAGTGCAAGGGCGAGCAGTGAGAGCGAGAGCGCCTCGGCGCGCGTCAATGGCGCAAGGCGCAGGGCAAGTTCGAAGACGAGGATGCCTTCGATGATCAGGCAGAGGAAGGAAGCCCACATGCCCGCGGGAATCATGTTCGGCACGTAGGCGAAGGGCGCGAATGCCCAGAGCGTGTATGGCAGCCCTTGCGCACTGGTGTACTCGACCATCGCCGGCCAGTTCCGGTTCGTCAGCCAGTTGGCCCAATACCAGCCATCCCAGATCGGACCATCATTGGTCAGAATGAAACCGTGGCAGAATGTGCAGACCAATGCGATGAGGAGGTAAGGCATCGAACGAGGCCCAAACCAGCGCCGACCAATGCCTGTTTTCAGAAGTTCGGCATCGGCTGTCGAATTATCGGGCTCGAGGCCGGGGCCGGAGCCGTGATGGTCTGGCGATGACGCGCCGCTTTTTTTCATGAAGGTCGGGAACGGGTTGCAGTCATCACAATGTTTGCGCGGGGGGCGAACAAGGACCGAATTCAGATCGCCCTTTCACCGAGGCCAACCGCGCAGTCTGCGGGATGCTCCGAATGAACTGCTACGCCTCGCGACGCGCGGATGACAGAATCTCCACGACCATCTTCGCGAATGTCACCGACGGTCTCCATCCGGTGAGTTGACGGAGACGGGAAGCGTCCCCTTTCATCGCGCCCTTTTTTCGCCTGAGGAGCGCTGGGTCTTCGACGACGTGACGGCGCCAGTCGAGACCGAGCCGGGCGAAGACGAGTTCGACGAATTCGCGGACGCTGTGGAGTTCGCCGGTGGCGACGATGAAATCGTCTGGCGTGTCTAGGGCAAGGATGCGCGTCATGGCATCGACGAAGTCGGGCGCGTAGCCCCAGTCGATCTGCGCGGAGAGGTCGCCGAGGGTGAGCTGCTCCTGTTCGCCACGGCGGATGCGGAGGGCGGCCTGGATGATTCTCTGCGCGACGAATCGCTCCTGCCGGAGGTGGGATTCGTGATTGTAGAGGATGCCCACCGCGGCGAAGACGCCGTGGGTCTGCCGGTAGTGGCGGCAGCAGTGGACGCCGGCGGCCTTCGAGATGCCGTAGGCGCAGCGGGGGTTGAAGGGTGTCTCCTCGGTCTGCATGGGAGCGGGCGGTTCGCCGAAGACGAGGGAGCTCGCGGCGTAGAAGAGGCGTGTGGAAGGCGAATGCAGCCGGATGGCGTCGAGATAGTGGATGAGCCCGGTGACGTGGACCTCGAAGCTGCGAGCGAAGAGGGCGGGAGGATCGACTGCCGTATGCTCCTGCGAGGAGTGGTGGTAGGCGGCGAGGTAATAGATCTCGGCGGGCTGGGTCGTGCGGATGGTCTCGGCGATTCCCGCGCGATCACCGAGGGCCGGGCCGGCGCCTTCACGCCGGATGCCGGTGACTGCGCAGCCGTCGGCGCGCTGAAATTGATCCAAGAGGCGGCCATCCTGGCCTCCGCTGCCGACGATGAGCACGCGCTTCACGGGCCGACGATTTCAATCTCCGGCAACGGGAAGATCATCCGGCCGCCGCGTGCGAGGAACCTGGCTTCCCGCTCGATGAGGTTTTGCCGGAAATGCCAGGGCATCACGAGGAAGCAGTCCGGCCGACGTGAGTGCGCCTCTTCCTCGGAGACGATGGGGATGTGGGTGCCAGGAGTAAAACAGCCGTGCTTACCGGGATTCACGTCGGCAATGCAGGGAAGCCGCGCCGCGTTGAGACCGCAGAACTGAAGGATGACGTTGCCCTTGGTGGATGCGCCGTAGCCGAAGACGGTCGATCCTTCAGCGGCGAGCCGGTCGAGCAAGGCGAGGAGCTGGTCGCGGTGTTCGAAGACCCGCTTCTCGAAAGCGCGGTAGGGATCGAGCGAGCCGAGCTGTTCGCGGTCCTCGCTGGCGCGGATTGCGTCGATCGCACTGGTATTTGCGACATGGCTCGAGCCAGCCTTGGCGGCGGTGATGGCGAAGCTGCCGCCGTTTATATCGTTCAACTCGACATCGAGGAGGCGCAGCCCGCAGCGACCGAGCATCCACTCGATCTGGCGGAGCCCGTAGTACTCGAGGTGCTCATGGCAGACGGTGTCGTAGGCGTTGTGCGCGAGCATCGTGGGCAGATAGCTCTGCTCGAAATGCCAGACGCCATCGTCGTGCAACACCCGGGCGATCTGCCGGACAAATGCGATGGGATCCTCGAGGTCGTAGAACATTGCAATCGAGGTGATGATCCGCGCCTTGGCCTTGCCGAATCGCGCAGCGAACGTGGCTGCAGAAAAAAAGTCGGCGATGACTTCGATGCGCGGCTGGTAAAACTCGCGGAACTTTGCCGCGGTCGGGTCCATGCCGACGAGGCGCAGGTTCTCCGGATAGAAAGAGAGGAGCGTCCCGTCGTTGCTCCCGATGTCGAGGACGAGATCCCCCGCCGCCGGGGGAAAGTGCTTTAGGAGTGAGGATACTTTTGCGCCGAGGTGTTGAACCATCGAGCGATTGAGCGACGAACGGTAGCCGTAGTTTGCGCCGTACATTTCCCCCGAGTCGTAGGAATGCTGCAATTGCACCAAGTCGCAGGCGTTTTCGCCATGGCACTTGAGGAGTGTCAGCGGGCCGCGGGTGATCTTTTCCGCTGCGCTGCGGGGAAAAACGCCGGTGAGGGTCTGCTCGCCCAGATCCAGGATCGGAATCAGCTCGTGATTTCCGCAGATACGGCAGGCTTCGAGTGCCTTGAGCATTGAAGTGAAGGTCGGTCGGGGAGATTTAGCCTGCGAGGAGACCGATAGATTACCCGGGCGGGCTAGTCGAGCGCGAGCGTCATTGGCTGTTCCAGGAGGATTCTGTGCGGGTTTCGCGGGCCTTGGCGATCCGGGACGGTCAGTTCGCGCCGAGGCCTGCGGGGACGGGCGCGGGCGCCTCGTTCCAGAGCACGCGCGCGACCCAGTCGCCGAAAGCTTCGGTGCCGGCGATGCGCTCGTCTTTCCAGCGCGCGAAGAGCGGCTGCAGCTCGGTGATGATGTCGGGATCCTTGATCAGATCGCGATACACCTTGTTGAGCCGCGTGCAGTTCTGGTTTCCGCCGAGCCAGAGCTGGTAGCGGCCAGGGCCTTTGCCGACGAAACCGATTTCAGCCATATACGGGCGCACGCAGCCGTTCGGGCAGCCGGTCATGCGGATGATGATTTCCTCGTCGGCGAGGCCGAGTTCGCCGAGCGATTCCTCGATGCGCGTGAGCAGCGTCGGCATGTAGCGTTCGCTCTCCGCGAGGCCGAGGCCGCAAGTCGGCATGCTCGGGCAGGCCATGCTGGCGCGGCGAATGGCGTTTGCCTGATTGGAAACCGGGATGCCGTGCTCGGCGAGCAGCGCGGTGATGGCACCCTTGTCGGCGGGCCTGATGTTCGCAAGGATCAGATTTTGCGAAGGCGTGAGGCGCACTTCGGCCTGGTATTTTTCCACGATGGCGCGCAGTGCGGATTTCAGGCGGTAGCCGTCTTTGTCCTTGATGCGGCCGGTCTCGACGTAGAGGCCGAGGTAGAGCGAGCCATCGAGCGCCTGACCCCAGTCGAATGCGTCGCCCTGGCGATCAAATTTGAACGGCTTGGCATCGGCGAGTTTGTATCCAAGGCGCGCGTCGAGTTCGTCGCGGAACCACTTCGCGCCTTTTTCCTCGAGGACGTATTTCAGCCGCGCGTGTTTGCGATCCGTGCGGTCGCCGAAGTCGCGATGCACGGTGAGCACGCCGCGCGAGACTTCGATGAGCTGCTCGGGCGTGACGAATGCGATCACGTCTGCGAGGCGCGGGTACGTCTCGATGTTGCCGTGCGCACGGCCCTGGCCGCCGCCGACGGTGAGATTGTAGCCGATGATTTTTCCGCCCTCCTCGATGGCGATGTAGCCGAGGCAGTTCGTGAGGATGTCCACGTCGTTCACCGGCTGAAGCGCGAATGCGGTTTTGAATTTCCGCGGCAGATACGTGCGCCCGTAGAGCGGGTCCACGAAATCCTTGTTCGCGGGATCTTCGAGGTTGAGCTGCACGCCCTCGACCCAGATCGAGTGATACGCCGGAGTCTTCGGCATCAGCGCCTCGGAGACGCGCGTGGCATCGGCGAGAAGCTGCGCGTGCTGCGCGCTCGCGACGGGCGCGGGCGGGCTCATCACGTTGCGGTTCACGTCGCCGCAGGCCGCGAGCGTGTCCATCATCGCCTCGTTGATTTTCTTCATCAGCGGCCCGAGGCCGGTCTTCACGACGCCGTGAAATTGGAAGCTCTGCCGCGAAGTGATGCGCAGCGTGTCGTTGCCATACTTCGTCGCGAGGTCGTCGTACACGAGGTAGCCCTTCGGCGAAAGCACGCCGCCGGGGATGCGCCCGCGGATCATGAAGATGAACTTCTTCCCTGTCTTGCGCAGGTCGCGGTCATCCTGCTGGTAGATGCCGTGGAATTTCATGAACTGCTGGTCGTCCTCGGAAAAACGATCCAGCGCCGGGTCCGCGAGGGTGGCGGCGAGAGTGCCGGCGAGCGTCGGGATCGCGGTTTTGATCTCCTCGTTGTGCGTGGGCTTCTTTTCCTTCGCGGTTTCCTTCGGTGTGACGGCTGCGGTTTCGATCATGATGGTTTCGGACGGTGTCGTTGTTGGCAAAAATGGCACCCTCTCAGTGGGGCCGGGCAGCAGCGTGGCGGAGGTTCTTTTGGAATGCAAGGGTCGCTTGACAACGGAAAGTCCGCCGTTAGTCTCCGCGCTTCTTTTCCACCGACAACACCTCATTTCATGGCCAATACGAAATCCGCAGCCAAACGAGCCCGCCAGACCGAACGCCGCTCGGAATCCAACAAACGCGTCCTCACCGGTGTGAAGACCCACCTCCGCGTCATCCGTGCAGCGGTGACCGCTGGCAAGAAGGCGGATGCCCAGGCGTTGTTGCCCAAGGTTTCGTCGGCGCTGGACAAGGCCGCGAAGACGGGGCGCATCCATCGCAACAAGGCCGTCCGGCACAAGGGTGATCTCGTGCGGCAGATCGCCGCGCTGAAGTAGAAAGATCCAGGGTTCGGTTGAGGGGGCTGTGGCAGGCGGCCCAGCATCGCATTGCGCAACGCCGCGGGTGCGACACAGTGAATCGGATGCTGTCAGGTGGCTGACAGGAAGTGATGGAGGGTGCGCCGTGATTGCATCGTCATCCGGGTCTCATGCCATGCTGCGAGTCCAACCGCGAAGCTCGCTCTCAAGCCGGTCGCGAAACCCGGTGTCTCCCCTTCCCTTCATCAATAGCCAAAGCCTCATGCGCTATCTACAGCCTGATTGCCTGAATGCGAGAGGCGGCGGTGGGGTCGCGTAGCGTTGCTCTCCAGAGCCACGCAACACGAGGCTTCACGCGCAAAGCCACCCGCGCAGCTCGGGAGAGCTGCGCTACTTTCCAGCCACGCGCCGCCATCTGGCAAGAGGACTGTCCAAATCGTATCACCAGTGCTGGCTAAAGATTCGGGGGAGGAACTGAGATGCCCGATTCCCGCGGGTTTTGTGATGACCGCAGAGGCTCTTGATTTCGCGTTTGGACAGTCTTCAGCGCCTGGCGGGTCCGGTCGATCGGCGCACGCAGTGAGCTGGCGCCTGCGGCGGGAGCCTCGCTCTTTGGACCCGGCTGAACGAGCGCGCTTTCCTGCTGCGCTTCGGCGATTCGGGATTGCACGGATTGCTTCTCGCCGCCCCGTCCGAAAACGAGATAGACGATGGCGACGATGAAGATGAGCGAGACGATTCTCATGCCCCTGCAAGTAGCATCGTACGCGCCATGAAGGTTGCCTTGGTGCATTACACGGCCGCCCCGATCGTCGGCGGGGTGGAGCGGGTGATGGAGGAGCACGCGCGAATCTTTGCGGCAAACGGCCATGAAGTGACGGTGGGCTGCTTTCGCGGCGGCGATGGAAAGTCCGTGCGGCTACCGGACGACGATTCGGCCGATTCTCAGCTTGCGGCTCTGCGCGCGGCGCTGGCATCGCAGGACGTTGTCCTCCTCCACAACGTGATGATGATGCCTTTCCATCCCGGCCTGACCGAGGCGCTGTGGCGAGTCATCGACACATTGCCGGACGTGCGCTTTGTGGCGTGGTTGCACGATGTCGCCGCGTGCAATCCGGACTATTCGGGCATCGCGCCGATTTTCCGGCAGGCGCATCACCGCTGCCGCTATGTCGCCGTCTCGGCGCTGGTCGCGCAGCACTTCAAGACGGCGACGGGGGAGCCTGCCGAACGCTGCGCCGTCGTACCAAACGGGATCGATCCCGCGCGCGTCCTGGGTCTCTGCCGGAATGTGGCGGATCTCTCGCGCAAGTACGATCTGCTCGATGGGCGCATGGTGCTGCTGCATCCCGCGCGGCTCGTCCGCCGCAAGAATATCGAGACGAGCCTCGCCATCGGCAAGGAACTCGTGCGGCGCGGCACGCCTGCGACTGTGCTCGTGACCGCCGCGACGGATCCGCACAATGGCAGCTCACGGCTCTTCGGTGAGCAGCTTCGGCGGGGGTCCGGGCAGGAGCCCGGGCATGTCTTTGTGAGCGATCATTTTGAAGTCAGCGATGCGGAACTCGCGGATCTCTACCGGCTAGCAGATGGGCTGCTGTTCCCGAGCAGGAGCGAGGGGTTCGGCCTGCCGCTGCTGGAGGCGGCGCTGCAAAGGCTGCCGGTGTTCTGCAGCGACATCGATCCGCTGCGGGAACTCCTGCGGGAGAACGTCTCGTATTTTTCACCCGCCGCAGATCCCTCGCAGGTTGCGGAATTGATCACGCGGACGCTGGCATCTTCGCCGGCATTCCGTGAGCGCAAACGCGTGCTGGCGGAATACAGTTGGCCATCGATCTACCGGAGGCACCTCGCGGACCTTCTTGCCGGACGCTGATTGCGGAACGTTGCTTGAAGCGCCGATCCCCGCGTGAGAGGCTGCGACGAGAATACAAGATGTCCCGACGAATCGCCAGCTCGCCGCGCGTATGAAACCCCACGCGCGAGATCAGGAACAGAACCTCTTCCGCTTCCTGATGAAGAACATTCCGGACCGGATTTTCTTCAAAGACCGCGAGAGCCGGTTCATCAGCGTCAACGCGGCGTTCGCGAGTTTGTTTCGCCTGGAGAACCGCGAGGACGCGATCGGGAAAAGCGACTACGATTTCTTCCCGAAGGAAGACGCACAAAGGATGTTCGAGGATGAACAGAGCGTGCTCGAAACCGGCGATCCGATCGTCGGGAAGGTGGAGAGGAAACTCCTGCCGGACGGGAGCACCGGATGGACTCTGACGACGAAGCTCCCGTTGCTGGGAGGCGACGGGGAGATCGTCGGCACCTGCGGAATCTCAAAGGACATCACGGCCCTGAAGGAGGTCGAAACCGCGCTCGAGCAGGAACGCAACCGACTCAAGGTGGCGAATGCGGAACTTGCGCGCAGCCAGACGTTGCTCGAACGGAAATTCGCCGAACTCGAGAAGACGAATGCGGAACTGAAGGCGGCGCAGCAGCGCCTGATCGAGGCGGAAAAGGCGGAGTCTGTCGGGCGGCTGGCGCTCGGTGTCGCGCACGAGGTGCGGAATCCGCTCGCGATTCTGAAGGCGGGCACGGACTACTTTTCGAGCACGCTCGGCGCCGATGAAAATGCCGGCATCGTGCTGAAGGAGATGGCGGACGCTGTCCGGCGTGCCGATGGGATCATCCACGAGATGATGGCCTTCGCCGAGTCCGGAGATCTTCAGCTCAAGCCGACACAGATTTCGGCGTTGATCGACGATGCACTGCGGCCGTTGGAGGCTGCGTTGGCCGCAAAGAAGGTCCGCGTGGAGAAGCACTACGCCAGCGGATTGCCTGCTGCGCGAATCGATGCGGGCAAGCTCCGGCGCGTCTTCACCAGCCTCATCGAGAATGCGGCGGATGCGATGACCGGAGGCGGCACGTTGACGGTCCGGCTGGCACTCACGCAACTCCCCGGTCCTGGCGCGGCGTCCGGTCAGGGTAACCGCTCGCTCTCGCACTCGGGCGTCAGGCGGATGGGCTTGATGGTGGAGTTCGACGACACGGGATCAGGAATCCCGCCGGAGAAGCTTTCGAGCATCTTCGATCCATTCTTCACCACGAAGCCCACCGGCGCGGGAACGGGCCTCGGTCTCACCGTGAGCCGCAAGGTGGTGGAGCTGCACGGCGGGAGCCTCGAAATTTCCAATCGCAGCGAGGGCGGGGTCTCTGCGCGGGTGTTGCTCAAGGTCTGAGAGCGTGTCCG
>Ga0105048_10002804_pt1 | contig 28434 bp, 33 predicted proteins | sample MAT05_FD_78382 | JGI IMG/M metagenome (GOLD analysis project Ga0105048, IMG submission 78382) | Freshwater microbial communities from Lake Fryxell liftoff mats and glacier meltwater in Antarctica - MAT-05 | ecosystem: Environmental > Aquatic > Freshwater > Ice > Liftoff microbial mat | place...
CGGCATTAAAAACTCCGGATTGGAACTTTGATGCATCGTTCCGAAGATCCGTCGGTCGTGATCCAGTCGACCGAGATCGACATCGCTGGTCGCAAAACTAACAACTCCGTCGAGCCGAGATGCATCCGTTAATAGGAGTCCGGTTCCAATGCGTTCCGACTCGGCGAGCAACGAACCGTTTTCGGCGATCATGCAATGACCACCGAAGACCAAGTCCGTAGTGGACTCCGTGGGGCCAGCACTGGCGTATGCGTACGCAGCAATGCATTTGCCCGATTGCGTGGTCACGAGTCGTTTGCGATAAAAAGCCTTTCCGACAGTCTCGTTGCTGGCCGACAGGTTGAGTAAAATGTTGGCACCGGCTATCGCTTGACAAGCGCTAGGCGGAATGGGCACCCAAAGATCTTCGCAAATCTCAATCCCGACCGTTGCGCCGCCGCAAGTAAAAAGCAGATCGGTTCCAAACGGAACCACCACGGATTCGCCATGGACGGGCAGCGTGATTTGAGTGGTGTGTTGTCCCGCTCCAGATTGAAACCAACGCGACTCGTAAAACTCTTGGTAGGTGGGAAGGTGCTGTTTGGGAACAAGCCCCAAAATTCGGCCGTTGCCAAGCACCGCGGCGATGTTGAACAGCTTTCCATCCAAAGTCATCGGCAGTCCGATGACAACCAATTGCTTGGATTGGACGGACCGAGACAAAGCAATCAACTCCGCTTTGCACGCATCCAATAATTGACTCTGCGCGAACAATTCGCCACACGTATAGCCGCTCAAGCACAATTCGCCAAAGACAATGATATCGGAATCCGGGAACGCGGCGATCGCCGACTGGATCGCATGACGATTGGCCGATGGATTGCCGACACAAGTCGGAGTCGATGCGGCAGTAACTCGCAGAAAGCCTAGTGAATGCATAGTTGGAGTATCAGCGGGCTGGGCTTCGATGGAAATGAACGTGCTTCCACTTGCCTTGTTGTCGATGCCAAACTCGCGTCTCTTCCATGGCTGAAGAAACAGGTTTCCCATCGTTGATTCGCTGAGTCAGTCGAACATACGCGATGACCGCGACATCCCCCATGATGCGAATGTGTGGGGCGACAATAGTGGACTGAACGGGAGTGGGTGTGCCCGATGACGGAAGGTTGAAGTAGTAGTGGTGGAAATCTAAACCGTCCACCAGATTGCCAAGTGCTTCCGGTTCGAAGCAGGTGAGCGATTCGTCGCAGATTTCGGTGTACGTATCCCAGTCTCCAGCTGTAATGGCGACTAAAAGCTTCTGAGTCAGTTCAAGCACCGCATCGCGATCGGATTCTAATGACATTCTGGCCCGTTCTCTTTCTGTTGGATATCTACTTCAATATTTGTCCTGACCTTCATTCTAACTTGCTACCCTGTTATGTGACACTCCGGCTACCGATTGACCGCTTTCCCATCGCCAAATCGAGGGCGTTGAGGTAAAAATGGGGCGAAATGACAACTCCGAACCGTCAAAAGGGAAAACAACGCTATGCCATTAAAGACTGGCCCTGAAGATAAACAAGAAAAAGTGCCCCCTGGCGAAATCGACTCAGACGCCATGCCTGAATTCCTCGAAACCACTTCCGGCCTCAAGTACCGAATTCTGCGAAGTACGGACGGAAAGAAACCTACGGCCGCCAACAAGGTTACGGTTCACTACAAAGGTTGGCTGGACAACGAGTCCATCTTCGACAGTTCGTACCGTCGCAACGAAACGATTTCGTTTGGATTGAATCAAGTCATCAAGGGCTGGACTGAGGGCATGCAATTGGTCGGTGTTGGTGGCATGATCGAACTCGATATTCCATATCAACTCGGTTACGGCGAGCGGGGTAGTCCTGGAGCCATTCCGCCTAAGGCCAATCTCCACTTCATCGTGGAACTCTTCGACGTGAAGTAGAAGATTAGACGTATATCATTAAACGTCGCGTAGGCTAATTCGCCACTTCGCGATTAGGAAAATCCAATTTCCATTTCGTTCGTGTGTAAGCGATTTGGAATCCGTTCCGTTGGGCATTGCGTTGCGACGGACTTCCGGGGTGTGCACACATCATCGCGAGATCGCATCCTTGCTCGACTGCGTATCGCAGTCGAGCCTCCAACAATGCTGACTGGGCTCCCTGCCTTCGTGCTTCCGGGATCGTGCTGGCTCCGGCCAGTAGAGCCACGCCGTCCGCGATAAAGACAACGCCCGTTGCGATGCCTTTGCCCGCGATCTCGGCTTGCATGCCTGTCGCCCCCACGGTGGATGCAAAGGTGCGGCCAAAACCTAAGATCATTTCGGTAAATTCCGGATGTTCGCTCCAGCCGCGGGCTGAGGTTTGGGCCCATTGCTCCGACTCATCCGTCGTGATCCTCCGAACGCTTGTTGTTTCGTTTCGACTCCGCGGTAAACGAAAGTTTGGACCAATTCGACGGCACAGGACGCAGGTGTACTCGATGGGGCGATAGTGGCGTTCATTCAATTGAGATAGCAACTCTTCCGATGCGAGAGGAGATACCTCAAGGTAGACGGGCGCATTTCGGTCGCGGAAAAACGCTTCTATGGTTTCGAAGTCAGCCGGCGTTACCTCGTCTTGCATTCCCAGCCCGAAAGACTGCGTTAACGGAGAATCCGGGCCGTCAAAAAGCGCGTGGGCACCCGCGACTTCCATCCAAGCCGCCTTGGAGCCGGTGGTCTGGCGAGCTCGAGCCTCGACGAAGCGAGCGTTAGCGAGCCCCTCCGTGCGTTCGAGTCTAGCTGAGAGCAACGCATCGATAAAAACAACATCATTTGTGTCATCAACATCGACCATGTGCGCAACCGTTTCGAAAAAAACCGTCCTGTTTTGGGAAGACAAGCGTAGATTGTAGAAGGTTCGGACCAATTTAGTTTTACCATGCACGAGCGTCTGAGTGAATTGGAAAAACGCGTTGCTCAACACTGGCATCACGAATTCGTTGCAGATTCTCAGACGGGCCGAACCATAGATCGGTAGCCTATGGTGAACAGTACACTCCTGTCTGCACAAGCAGGTGGAATGAACGCAGTTCAATCTTGAGCATAAATCGCGTTGTACCAAACTCGTGCTGCATATGCGGCAGGGAATCCCAACAAGACTCCGCCAATCAGGAACCCGGGCCAGTAGTTCAAGATCTCAGTGTTGGGCGTGGTCCCAGACAATTTGCGACTGGTGAGGCAATACGGCGTAGGGAGTTTCTCGCTCATTCCAACGCGAGCCCGTTCCCCTAACTGAGCTAATAGGCCAGAGCCTTACTGTCTGGTCCAAACCTCCAGTAGCGAGAATTTTACTAGGACTGAAGTCGGCTGTCATCAATGCATCCTGGTGTGCCAACCGTGGCAAGTGCTTTGCGAAATAGATTTCCCCTGGTCGAAAAAAGTGACCTCATCTCTAGTTTACTTGTTTAGTAGGCGCACGTAACCGGCTCATTGTGCGAGAAAACTGAAAATTTATTGACGAGTGTCGGTGAACGTCACTATGGGCGGCGTTCCTTGAGAAATGTCAAATTCTCAGAAAAATCCTCGAACCATCAAGCCTCGTCGTGCGCCAACTTCTAGTGTGGCAGGCAAATCTCAGAGGTCGGCGGAATTTGAAGAAATCACGAGGTATCGCCAAGTGCAGAACTCCAACGAAAAAGCCTGTCGCACGAATGCTGGCCAATCAAGCGGCGTCAACTTCCCCACTCTGCCCGGGCAATTCGCTGATTTCATTGATGATTCGCACTTCGACGGAAAGACCATTTCGCAAGAATCGACGACGGGCGCGGAGGTATTCGGCCATTCAGTCGTTGCATTGAGACTATGCTCGTCCGTACGACCGAACAAGCTGATTGGGATGGGCCAAAAGATCGTCTTGGGTCGAATGGACGATGAACCAGAAATCCCTTTCGATCCACGCATGTCGCGTCGACATTTTTCCATCGAATGCACTTTGCATGGCGGAGTTATCGAAGACCTCAACAGTACCAATGGGACGCTGCTCAATGGCAAGCGAATCGTTAGGGCTGAACTAAATCACCAGGATCAAGTCGTCGCAGGAATGACGATTTTCATAGTCGAATTCGTCGACTCGATTAATGGTTGTTAGGAACCGCAAGCCTGCGGTGGTTACTAAGTTGATTCGCGGCTTTGGATCGGACACTATCTACGCTGTTGACTATGCCTCGAATTGCTGCACGAAGCGTTGAAGAAGGCCGGCGTCGATGCATCCAGCTACTCCGAGTATCTGTGAATTCCTATTTGCCCGCTTCGGTCCCCTGGCTGAACGCCGCTTTTGCCAACTTCGATAAACGACCCACCACATCCTTTTCTTCGAAGAGAACAAAAGAATACTCTCGGAATTTTAGGACCTTGTTCTGCTGAACAGCGTGTTGCATGATCTCACGCCTTGCGTAGGCTGCTTGCTTTTTTGGTTCAATGGCTGCAGTTATCTGCTGCTTTATCAAGGCAATCTCAGTGTGCCATTTTCGTTTATGGCCGCGTTGGGGGATGTTAGTTATATGCCGCGCGTGCAAATCAATGAGGGCTCGCTGCGAGTCAATCGATGGTTCCAAGAATCGCTCGGGCACCGAACGCATCAGTTGCAATTCGCGTTGGATCGAATGGCCGTTGGCGGAAGGATCGATTTGTGCAATATTTGCGTCGGACCGAAACGGCAAATGCAATGATGCGGAACTCGTCAGATACGCGGGAGGCTCCATCCCCAGCCAATCCCGGACGATGTCGTCCGTGAGTTCGTCGTACGTTGCACCGCCAATTCCGTGCACGAATAGATCTGCCACGAAACATCGCAAATACATGGTGGTCATCAATGCCCGTGGCCGAATACAAATGCCATTTTGAACGAACGCATCCCAGGCGGCAGGCAGTGCTTGCTCACTCATCGGCAATTCGACCGAGACCGTTCTCATGTTAGCGTCGGCATGATCGGTTAAGAGCATATGATCCTTTTGATAGCAGACCCAAAGCCGCTTGCGTTCAACGAAACGCTCACCTTTCGCACGGTATATCCAAAACGGCAGTTCCAACCAGTCAGCGGATCTTTGCAATTCAAGTACTGGCTGGACTTGATTTCGAATCCTGTGCCGCTGGCGATAGGCCTCTCGACAACGATTGTAGGATCCCCAAAGGGACTCGGCATTCTGAACACAGTGCAGGACAAAGAATCCGAAGGCAGAACGATCGCACAATAAGCCAAAGGGAACCTCAAGATTGAAAATGCCGTTTTCCATCTCAATGCGATGCCGAAACTGAGAAAATGCATCTCCAAAGTTCTTGTTTTCTAGAATGCTTTGTGAGAGCGTTTTGGTGTGTCTCTGAATCAGTGGTTGGCCAAGTCCGCAGGCCGCCAGCGACTGCTGGATGTCTTCAACGGTCTTGTCCCAAGCAGTTGGATTGAGCTGTCCAGTCAGAGTTGCATGCCAAGGCATTCGGGGGTGTGATTCGTTGCGAATGGGTAGCGGAATCGATCGTTGCGCAAACTCGGGACTTGTCCGTGTTGTCGCATTCCATGAGGGGCAGGTAGGGACTCGTAAAGTATCCGACTTCGCGACATCGTGATCGATGATCACCTGCAAGCCGAGCGAGTTCGTGCGCTGGCCAATTTCATGTATTAAAAAGTTTTTGAACCAGACCCCCGGGTGAAACAACTCGGGCTGATGTCCCCCTAAAACGAGTTGCGTGCTTTCGACATCCTTGAGTGAAATCGACTGTGCGAGAGTTGGGGCATAGGCTGCCATGTAGTTCTTCGAGCTACTCAAAGCTTGTTCGCGAGCTAAGGTTCGCAATTGGCGGAACCACTGCGACAGGCCCCTTTCCGCAAATATGCTCCGGTTTCTAGTGAGAAGAAGCTCGGAATCGTGCGCGGCGGGCCAACACAGAAAGCGATTGTTCTCTTTTGGAACTTTGAGCGATGGCTGGCCAGTTGGCGCCGAGCTTAACACGCTAAGGGCACTCCCCACACAATGGCGAAGCCTCGCATGGCATTGCATATCCTCGGTCGAGCATCGCTCTGATACTTTGCTCAATCACTTCGTTGTAGTACGCCAATCGCACACTTCCGTCGTCCAGAGCTCCGCCGAAGGACCGTTTCTCATCCAAATAGATCAGTGGCACTGGAACTTCCACAATGCGTAGATCGAGCATGGCCGCCTGAGTCCACAGCTCCAATGGCATGGCATAACCCTCGACGGTGATATCCAGTTTCGCGATAGCCTCGGTGCGATATGCCTTGAAACCGCAAAAAGTATCGGTCAGATTCCAATGGAATAGATCGTTGATGGTTTTGGTGATCTGCTTGTTGATCAGGAGTCGTTGGGCAGGTGGCACGCTATCGCCATCGTACTTTTTCAAATATCGGGAACCAGAAACAATGTCGGCGTTTTCGCATGCCGACACGAACCGAGGGATTCGTTTGGGTTGATGTTGACCGTCACAATCCAGGGTCACAATGACTTCGTACCCCTCATCGATTGCGTACTGAAAAGCGGTTTTAAGGGCAGCACCGTACCCTCGATTCGTGGCATGGTGGATGACGGTGATGTCAGAGCGTCGATCCAGCAATTCGCCCGTTCCATCGTTGGAACCATCGTTGACAGCCAAAACGTCGGGCGCGTACTTCAAGACTTCGTCCAGAACAGGATTGACGTAACCGACCTCGTTGTAAACGGGTAGAGCAGCCAGCCATCGCTTAGTCATCGTTATCCGAGCCCCTCGTAATAAATACCTGGTCGGAGCCCTAAAAGAGGCGTTCCGAACTCTGGCATTGTAGACCGAGGCAAGTCCAGGTCAACGGTCTTAGACTCCGAGCTGGAAAAACACACGCCAAACGCAGTATGAAATGCTACCTAGCTAAAGTTTTCGGGTTGGTATCCATGTGCCAAAATGGCAAATGCTACGCGTTGGCGGTTTCGAGAGTGGCCTCGACGGCCGTATCGGACGAAACTTCCGGAGCGGCATTGGTCGATTTCCGAACGTAGCCAAGGTCACGTATGACTTCGAGAATCTCGCTGCATGTTGGAAACATACGACCATTCTTTCGCTTATAGACATCCATGGCCTGCATGAATTCGACTTCATCGCCGGAATAGTCTCGCTCGCAGGTGGTTGGGTCGATTTGACGGCGACGTTGCGTTTTGTTTCGCTTCTTTTCTTCTGCGATCACGGCTCGCATTTGGACTTCCGAAGCTTCCATTTCCCTTCGGACCCCACGTCGGCGATCTAAAGCAACAATCTGATCACCTGCAATTTCAGCTTTGGCCATGCTAAACTCCGAAGTCATTGAGAAGCGTTTTTTCGATAAAGCCGGAAGCTCTTTCCTGCCCCAGGAAGTTTACGCTGGCGATTGAGTCGGGTCGGCAAAGTTGACCCAATCGGGACTTTTTTCCAAAGCGGAGACTGGATCTGCGTGGTTGTACGGGTTGTGCGGGCCAATTGGCCAAGAAGTGTCTTCGTCGGCCAGGGCGGGTTGGTTCGCACTCGAAACGAGCGTTCCACCTGTGTCTCGGACGTGGTCCAATAAGTCACCGGAGGAACTGGGACACCCATGGTTTTTGCTCACCCAATGGGTCACAATGGATGCTCCTAAATGCGACAGCCCATTTCCACGGAGTATCGATCCATGCTTTTGCGACAAATCCTATTCGTTTTCGCTCTTATCGGCGGGTTTTATTGTGGTCAAGCCGAATCGCAAGAGGTGTTCCGTGTCTATTTGGGAACGTATACGGGAAAGGAGAGCAAAGGCGTCTACCAGTGTGAGCTGAACCTCAAGGACGGCTCCCTCTCGACAGCGACCTTGGCAGGAGAGACAAGTAGTCCTTCCTTCTTGGCATTTCATCCCAATAAAAAGTTTATGTATGTCGTCAACGAATCGGACGCCAAGATAAGCGCCTTTGCCATCGATGCCACGACCGGCAACTTGACCTTCCTCAATTCCCAACCCTCGCAAGGAGGAGCGCCGTGCCATCTCGTCGTTGATCCGACGGGCAAGCATGTGTTGGCCGCGAACTACAGCGGGGGGAGTTGCCTTTCGATCCCTATTGAGACGGATGGAAAGCTAAGCAGTGCATCCTCGTTTCAACAGCATCAGGGGCCCAAAAAGAATGGACATTCCATCAACTTGGATCGAGCCAACAAGTTTGCTCTCTGTTGCGACCTAGGTCTAGACAAAGTCATCGTCTATGCATTCGATGCAATAAAAGGAACGCTGACGCCCCATGGAGCGTTTGATACACCCAAGGGAGCAGGTCCTCGCCACTTTGCCTGGTCACCTGACGGCAAGAGCGCTTACATCAATGGCGAAAGCGATTTGACCCTCATTGCGTGCGAATACGATTCCGATAAAGGTGCACTGAAACAAAAACAAGTTCTTTCAACGTTGCCAAAAGATGTTGTTCGCAAAGGGGGGAGCACCGCGGAGACGGTCGTGCATCCCTCTGGGAAATTTGTATACGTATCGAATCGAGACCCTTACAACTCGATCGCAATGTTCTCGATCGATCCAACGACAGGCGAACTGACAGCGATCGGCCATCAAAGCACTGGCGTCAAAACGCCTCGCAACTTTGCCATCGAGCCGACTGGGCAGTATATGTTGGTCGCGAATCAATCGGGTGGAAACGTGGTCGTGTTTCGCATCAATTCCACGACGGGACAACTAACGCCGACCGAGTCGAGCGTCCGCGTCGACAGCCCAGTCTGTATCCGATTCATGGAAACAAAGTGACCGGGTAGGTACGCTAGCGATTGCAGCCGAAAGGATTCTTGCTCCCTTCTCCAATGCCATTGGACAATAATTGATTGTGTGGAGAGACGTGAAGACATCATCCCGCTACGGGAGAATTTTTTCGTCGATCAGCGATGCCCTGACTGCGATTCGATATGTCAGATTGATTCGCGGAACATCAATAGTGGCTCGACCAATCGCTGTCAGACCGACCAGAATCGGCCCATTCCAATCGAAATGTTCTTTCCAGTCATCCTTTCGAGGATCGAACAATCGAACAGTTTGATTGTCGTCTCGACCGGCGATATTTGGACCTTTGAACGAATTGCAATCGAGACAGGACCACGACAAATTTTCGAGAGAGGTCGGTCCACCATGCTTCTCGGCGATAATGTGGTCTAGTTGAAAAGGAGTCGAAACGAGTACGTCCGAGATTTTACAATATTCGCAGCAACGTCCGGCTCGCGTGCGAACTTCATCGCGAATATCAGCCATTACCTTCGCTACTGGTTTTCTTCAATGAAATGCGGGCTTTGGAGTGCATAAGATCAAGCACTGCTCCGATGAGAAGATAGCTATTGAGTTCTTCGGTTTCCGTGACCTCAAGCGAAGCACCGCGAGCCTTTTCAGCCAACTCGTTCATACGGGTTACATCTCTTGGCGGAAATTGCAATTCGAGAACCGATTGAGCTGCTTCGCGTGTAAATGACGGATTCTGCGGATCAATGACGCGTCCGAGTATCTCTGTAGGGGTGGTATATGCGGTAGCTGACATGACTCTACTCTACCTTATTTTGCGACAATTGGCGAGTCTTTGACGAAAGGTTTGGCCGTGGTTAGTTCGAAATCAAAATGAAGGAACTGTGTTTTGGGCGTCCGACAAAACGAATTTCAATTAGAATAGAAACTTAGGGTTGTGTTTCGCCATCCCTTCCAATTTCTCATTGATCCGGTTTTTGACCTCTGCATTCCGAACAATCCATTTCTTGATCGAAAGTTGTCCAAGAAAATATGAAACGAAATGAGAATCAACGACACCAGAACCTACGCGAATCTTCAAACAACCTGTGCCAGAACTCCAACCGTCCTCATCTTTTCTGATCAACTGAAACCGTGCATCATGTTGCGGGCGATGCCCTGTTTCTCGTGCATCACGGCGAAGGCCTGTTTCGTGTCGTAGTTCGGGTCGCCTATGCCGCCGCTCTCAGTGTCGGTGGCGAGCGCTCGCTTGAGCTGATCAGCAAGGCCGAGGTAATCCACGATCAAGCCGCCGGGCTTGTCTTTGAATACGCGGTTCACTCGGGCGATGGCCTGCACGAGGCCGTGGCCTTGCATCGGCTTGCCGGCATACATCGAGTGCAGGCCGGGCGCGCCCAAGCAGGTCATGAGAACTTTACGATGCAGCGAGGCCAGGTCTGGGCGGGGCCGCTAGGGAGTCAACGGCCATCGCCGACAGACGTCGAATTCCCCGCAAGGGGCCAACTCGTGATGACCTTACCGAAGGGACCTTTGATCTCATCCAACTTGTAACCATGGCCCCACAGAAAACTGAACGTTGCGGTTGCTACCCTGTCGGACAATTTTGGAACCCGTTCCTCTTCCAATGGGACTTCGGGCGCCACAAAATTGGTGATAAGCTCGTGTCTAGTTACAATTTCGAAGAGTTTGGCGACAAACTTGCGTAAGCCATCACCTTTCTCCGGGTCAGTCATAAGAGAAAAAATGTTCTCCTCCGCGATCCTTTCCAAAGATTCGTGGGTTTCACTACCGACACGCCCATCCCTTTCTGCAATCGAGCATGCGGCAAGACAACGCGTGACGGCTTGCCCGAAACTGTGGAGAATATTCAGTTTACCGTCGCTTGTCGCCCAGCAACCGGAAAACGGCGAGGAAAAGCTGATTGGCAACTGCGGAGACTCTTCTCCGCCATCTACCGGCAGGACTTGAGATAGCAGATCGCGCTGCCTCGGTTGGAGCTGAGACGGATTCGAAACCGCAACTTCTAAAGCTGCACTCACATTCGGATACAGGAGCCTTCTCACCCGCTTTGCTCGTTCGGTTCCACTGGCCTCGGTGTCATTATTTCGTCTGCTTTCCGTTGAACGCACTATACCGACAAATTGATTCAAAAGTTTACCCTCGCCGTCTGGAGGTTGTAGAAACTGCACTCGGGCAATACTGAGAGACTCTGAAACACGTGAAGCGGACCATTGCCATGCAGATCCAAGTGGAGCACTTAATAGATTGTCGACTGCCGTGACCAATGAACGCGGCCCCTCCCACACCGCTTCCGTTTCTTGCCGTTTTTCCGAAAAGTAACAGTTCCCAACAAGCTGACGTACCAAGGAATTAATCTCGTCAGGTGCAATCGCAATCTCATCTCCCGCAACGAGTGGTCCTTCTCGAAATTCCAACTTATTATCTGAGTTCAGCCAAACTGTCACCAGATGGGCATCAGGAACAAGTCGCCCGAGAGCAGAATGTCCCATGTTGAATACAGTCGCAAGCCAGCCAAGTCGATATAACCGCTCAAGTGGCGGCAATGCCAATGCTTTAGTTACCGGTTTTGAAAGACATTTTTCTATCGCATCCCAAATAGGCCTGTCCCAAGCGACATTCTTGGCGTTAAAAGCCGTCCGAGCGACATTCGGCGCTGGAGTGGATGACGAGGGATGCTTAAAAGTCGGCTCGTGAATCAGTGCTGAGATGTTGTCTTAGTAAGGCAGCTTCAGCGCACAATCGAACTTGTACATCCTGGCAACAGCCAATTCCAAAGTTTGTCGCGCATAGAAGTACGATGTGCGTGGATCGGGGATGGCGATGGATTCCATTTTGGATGCAGCATCAAATAGTTTAATACATTTGGACGATTCCCGTTTGATCTGTTCCACGAAATCCTTCGCTGCATGATTCGGGCCCAAATCGAACAAGATATGAACGTGATCGTCGATGCCGCGTCCTCGCAATGCATTGCTTGTCCCTCCACGCCAAGAATTATACGTCTTCCAGAACCTGCTTAGGTCAGGGTTCAGGATCATTCCATTCGTATTCACGTAACCGGACCATCCACCGCCACTTGCCTTTAAGCCTGGTGTTGTGTTCAAAGCTGAGCTCACTCCATTTGAACCATTCAATGTTAGCTGGTACGGAAACTTTGGAATCTGACCCAACGGTATTGTTACATCATCCCCTACGCTTCGAACGGTTTCTCTCAGGACGATCGTATTGGACGCTCCGTCGGTAATACTGTTAAAACCTTGCTTGGAATTTTGAAACACGATACCGTCGGTTGGCCATCTCAAATCGTAGTTTGTACCCGTTCCACTACCGTAGCTGACCATGTAGTTGATTGCGCCGTACAAGTAATGCGTTCCTGCGACAGGGACGATGGTAACGCTCGGCGCAGGATCGCTTGGGCACAGAAAAAACGGAACCGATTGTGCGAACGCATTTACAAAGTGCGGGTTGGGAACCTTGGCGTTGATAGGTCCGGTGAAGGCTGGCTTCGAATAGTCGAGCAGGTTGTGAAGGTTGGATTGCTCAACGTAGTTGTGCATCGCTAGCGCGAACTGCCGAATGTTGTTGCCACATTGCATGCGGCGTGCTGCCTCGCGGGCTGCCTGCACGGCTGGCAATAGCAACCCAACGAGGATGCCGATGATGGCAATGACAACCAGCAGCTCTACGAGCGTAAACGCTTTTGCATTTCGAGTGCCGACTTGGTTTAGACGCTCTTTTGTTTTCATGGAGATTACTTAATGTTCTTTGAAAGGATATTGGAAATCATAGGTGCGACGGAACCAACGACGGCCCTTCGTCCACGAACTGGCCACGATCCGAAATGGCGCACTTGATGCCGAGAATCAACTCACTTGTGAAGGGCGAGCGAATCACCGCGCAAGCACGCCATGCCGAATCGTTTCACGACTCGAAAGGACGAACGCAAGACTTAGATCGGGCAATGCAATCGTGGACAATGCAATCGTGGACATCAAAGCGGTATGCAATCGATCAAAAGAGCCATCGCAAACCGTATCACTTCCAACTGGCGCCTCAACCTTTCCTCGCATCTTGTGAAGCGAGGTGGTTTTTGGTTCAGGCGTATGGCTCAGAATTGCGTACGCGGGGGGAGTTACCTTGTTCTTATTGGCCCAGGCCAGTCGTTCGGCGGGGGAATGGCAGCAGCAATTGGTCCAGCAATGGTGGGAGGTCATGCAGCCACAACCACGGCTTTGGCAGGGAAACGGTACAGAAGTGTCGCTACTGCGAATCTCAACGTTTGGCCAAGGGATTGGAAGCACGGCCGAACAAAATGCAAGCAACAGCATGCACGAAACAGCCGTGCGCCAATTTCGACGAACGGATTTCTTGAACCTAAAGCCCGACAACGCAACTCTGCTTTCTGTCCAAAGGGCAACGCCAATGGATCGCCTTGAAAGCTCGCCCTTCACGCTTATCGCAACATTGCAATTCCAAAAATAGTGGGCAGCAGTATTCAGCGGGATTGATGATACTCGACGCAAAGGATCGATCCTGCTGACTTTATGGTCGTAAAATGCACTGCCGCCAGTCATAAATGCTCGCACATTGCGGATGAAACGACTAAGATGAGCGTAGTGCATCACATCTCAATTGCAAAGATCTTTCTGCGTGGTCGAAAACTCCAGTGATCCACAGAGGAATTGGCACTCGAAAACACCATGAGATCTCTATTCGCAACCATTGCATTTACGCTGGTGATCGTTGACTTGAACGCGTGCCTTGCCCAAGAGCGGCAGGATAACGTGGGACTTGCGAAATCAAATTTTGAGCCTCGCAAGCTGGCAATGGTACACCTACCCAACGCTATTCAAATTCATGACAAGGTGATCTCGGGTGGGCTACCCGATGGAGACCAAGCCTTCCATGAATTAAAGGCGTTAGGAGTCAAGACGATCATTTGCGTCGACGGGGCAAAACCAGAAGTGGCGCTCGCACGAAAATATGGATTGCGATACGTCCACCTTCCACACGGCTACAACGGTATTCAACCAGAGCGAGTCGAAGAATTGGCAAAAGCAGTGCGAGACTTGGAGGGTCCGATATTCATACACTGCCATCATGGCAAGCACCGCAGTCCAGCGGCCGCCGCCGTGGCTTGTGTTTCTACAGGCATGATCGAGGCATCTTCCTCGTTAGCCATTCTGAAACTTGCAGGTACCAATGAAAACTATCGAGGCTTGTTCGAGGCGGTTGCATCGGCTCGCAGACTCCCCGATGCTATGCTCGATGCATTACAGGTTAACTTACCGGAATCGGCAAAACTGCCACCGATGGCCGAGGGTATGGTGGAACTGGAACATACACACGACCACCTCAAACAAATCGCTGCCTCAGGATGGCAGACACTGCCCGATCACCCCGACCTCTATCCGGCTCACGAAGCCTTGCTGTTGAAAGAACACTTCACAGAGATGTTGCGGTTGGAAGTCGTGGCCAAGCAGCCTGAAGCGTTTCGGAAAATGTTGAAAGAGTCGGAATCCGACGCGCAACAACTGGAAGCGGCTATTCGGCAGTGGAATCGATCCGATAGGTCTAACAGCATACCAGCGAGTATCGCAGAGCCCTTTCAACGTATTGGCACAAACTGCACCAATTGCCATCGACAGTATCGCGACTTGCCCATCGACGGAGCAAAGTAACCGCGGTCCGCTTGGCAAACCATCCGCATCCGCATCGCCGTTGGATCATTGCTACGCAGGATCATTGCTTAAACGCTTCGATGTGCGTTTCTCGCATTTTGACTCCGTCGACGTCGAAACAGGGCTTTTCATCATATTTCAATAATCGAATCCCATTTAGTCCTGCGTTAGATAACAGTCCCATGACGTCATCCTTTGCAGGAACAAATTGCACTGGGGCTCCTTTACCTGGCAACTTGGGTGTCGCGTGTGTTTTGTCGCCAGACAAAATGCGAAGCAAAAGTCGTCCGTTGGGTTTCAATACTCGTTTTGCTTCCATTAAAAAGGATTTCTGCTCCATCTCCGATAGTGGAACATTGAGCGATCCTCGCAAGACCACCGCGTCCATCGAATCATCACAGGCGTCGATATGAAGCGGGACGGGCGTACCGAGCCGATGCTCCCAGATTTTCTCCTCGTTGGGAAGAGTACTACTCGTCATAACTTCAACGCTTTGGCCTGCTCCTCGATGGTCCAACTCATCGTCATCGAGTGTGTAGAACTCCCACAGCGTCAGGTCTGGGTCCTGTACCCAAAACTTGGTTTGCGTGGCATAGCAACATTCGACTCCCTCCTCGCGCTGAGACTTGATGCCACGCTTCTCCAGCCGTTCTTGCAATGCGACCAGTTGCCTCGCATCGATCATTCGAACGCCAAGATGATTCAAAGTGCCTCCGCCTGCTCGTCCGTTGGGCTCTAGCGACAGCACCAATGGTGGGTCATTTGGCTCGAACTTGGCATAGTCGCTCCGTTGCTTGGCTGGCTCCATATCGAAAAGAATTTTATAGAAGTCGATCGATCGCTCCAAATTATTTACGTTCAGCGAAATATGGAAACGAACTCGGGAAACCGGAGCAATGGGTAACATAGATGGCCTTCAATTCCTTTTAAGAGTCGGATTGTTTGGCAAAAGGACTCGGTAACGGAGTTAGGAATGCAATGGCTGCCATGGCAGCCAGCGTTCCTGCAAACACAAAGAATATCATAGTGTAAGAGCTCGTCATTCGCTTGCTCAAGGAAAATACAAGCGGACCGGCTGCCGACGCGAATACAGTCATCATTTGCGCGACGCCTTGTATTTGACCGAGCTCACCATGTCCGTATAGCTTGCCCCAAGCGGCAAAAAACAACAATGCGACCGCTCCGGATGCTATGCCAAGCACCGTCCCGTAGACATAAGCGTGCCAAGTCTGCGTCGCAAAGGGAAGTCCAGCCAGAGAGATCGAGCTAAGAAGGAGACAAACGCTTAGCAAATGAGTCAATCGAACGTAATTAACTAGCCAACCAAAAAACAGCTTCGAAGCCAGTGCGACAATCGTTGTGTAAGACAAAATCTTGAAGTAAAGTGCCGAATCAAAACCTCGTTCTCGAAAAATGTCTTGGTTGAACAAGGCAGTTCCAGCATAAATCATTCCCCATATCGAAATCGTCACACTGAACAACCAAAACGCAGGGGTTCGAAGCGCTTGCCACAATGTATAGCCGTCAACCTTTCGTCGCTCGCTATCGACCTCGATGCCTTGATTGGACGCATTTTTCAAAATCGATTTGGTTGGCAAACACCACGCGGTCAGCGATAAAAAAACAAGTGCAGCTCCGACCATCGCCCAAACGCTGCGCCAATCCAGATGGGCTGTATTCAAAGACCATCCAACAAAGCTTATTAGAACCAAATGCAGCGGCATGCCTAGCATCGCGTAGAAGGCCATCGCTAGCCCTAACCTCGCAGGCGCATGGGAGTTTGAAACGATGGTAATGCTGACTACGGAGAGTGCGGCTTGCCCCAATCCCCGCGTCAAGAGCAGTCCAACGAACAGCATCCATAACGAAGTCGATCGACTCAAGAGAAGTACAGAAAGCCCTAGCAAAACCAAATTGCCAAACAGAACCCACCTCTGTCCGACTCGATCTAGAAGCCAGCCCACTGGAAAGCAAAAGGCTGCACCTAAGATAGTTGCCCAAAAGCCAAGGCTCGCAAAAAGTACGCGTCCGTCATTCGTATTGAGACCAAAGTCGTTGAGCAATGGTTCTGTCACCATTCCCAAACCATGCGTTCGACCGGGATAGGTCGCTGCCATGGCGATCGCGCCGACAACGATGGAGACCCAGGCGAAGTCTTTAGCCCACGCAAGTAGGTTTCTGACAGCAATAGGCTTGCCTTCTAAAACGTTTTCAACCGTAGCTGGTGAGTCCGGCATTATTTAATGGTGAAAGACTGATTGAAGAGTACCAATCCCAACCCGACGCGTAAGCGAGAGACTGTCCCTCGGTTACGCGTCGGATTGGAATATTCCAGTTTGCTCATTGCGTAATTGCCATGCGGGCATTGGCTATTGAAAAACCAGTTGGGAACGACGTTCGACAGGATAACGAGATCGAATCCAATCGTGAAATTCGGTGTAGTGCCGGTCGAACTGCTCTCCGCCATCTGAGACGGCGTTGTAACTAATGAAGTAGCCTCGCCTCCAATGCTCTGACTTATTCGACTCAGAATAGTGGGGAGTAAAGCACGAAAAAATAGCCACGTCTCCAGGCTCCAAAACGAGCGTTACCGGTTGGATGCCCATGTCGTCGTGATGCAGGGAATGATGTTGGCCATCCGTCGGAGACATATACCCTTTGGCATGTAACCGCGGGTACACCGCCGTCGCGCCACTCGCCAAATCGAACGAATCAATTGCGATGAGGACCGTCAAGAAGCTTTCAGGAAAGCCTGGCCATCCAATCCAGTCTTGATGCAACGAAGCACCAGCAGCCCCTGGTGGTTTGTAAATCAGTTTGTCTTTGAATAGACAAGCGCGCTCCTCGTAAATCGAATCAAGTCGGTCGAGGATACGCGGATCAACCGTCATCGCTTTGGCCACCGATGACAAATCGGAAATCGGGTCAAAGACCTCAAAGACCGGCTCATTCGTTTCGATGTGATTCTTGAACCGAACTCTCAAATTGTCGGCATGAATGATCTCGCGCCGCGATTTCGAAACGCGCGTTGCATCATCGCCCAAAAGCGTTACCTCGGCGGCCGAAAACACGGACCGAACGACCAAGAAACCTTCGTTTCGATAAAACGCGACTTGTTCCTCGGTTAACCGATTAGCCACACTTTTTGTTTCAAGAACCATCGCCATTGACAACCTCTCCATCGCTGCGGGTCGCGATCGCTCTCCAGACCTGCAATTGAATGGAATTGGAAATAAAATGGACGCTGCCATCGCAGTTCCAAGTATTGACTCCGCCGGTATGCCGACTGCGTGCCGTGGAAAGACCATGCCCGGTACTACGCGTCAATGGATCGCTGCCGGTGAAGTTTGCCACGCAATCGGGATTGATCGGGTCGTTCGGAAGGTAATAGTGATTGTAGCTGGTGCAGCGAGGCTCACCGGCAACCCAAGTGTACATGCGGCGCTGACTGAAATTGGTCCGGAGCGAAGCACCGCAATTCGCATCGTTGGTCTCGGCACCAGGATTCACGTACATCGTCCTTGGTTTCAATTCGACCCGAGACGCAATCGTTTTGCTTTCATCCCCCTCTCCGAGCACGCGCTCTGATGCGCCGATCGTGTTGCTCGTCCCATCCTTGATGTCGGTCAGTCTAACTTTTGACTGTGCATAGAAAACACCATCTGCATCGTAGGGCGAGCCTAGCCAACCGGTTCGACCACGGGTGGTTCCTGTTCCTAAGCAAAAGGCATAGTTCGTCGGTCCAAACTCACCCGTAATGGCATACGAATCGCGGCATACCGAACGGGCCTGGTCGCTGGGACAAAGGAAGATCGGCACAAACGTCCGCACTGCGTCCGGAGCTTGAATTCCATACGGCGGGGTCAACTGGTACATCGTAATGTTGAGATCGATAGAGTTGTAAACCGCCGTTTGTTCCAAATAGGGGGTCAAATTGGCAAGGGTACCCCAAAGATCGAAGTACTGTGGAGCACCGCCAATGGATTTTCCGCGAAAAGCGGGTGGCAATACTCTGAGGGCGGATTCGTGGTTGTGAGCCGCCAGCCCCAACTGCCTGAGGTGGTTTTGGCATTGCATGCGTCTGGCGGCCTCCCGAGCCGCTTGTACCGCTGGTAGCAAAAGCCCAACCAAAATCCCTATGATGGCGATCACCACCAAGAGTTCAACCAAGGTAAATCCAGCTTGCTTTCGCAAGGCTTTCAACCCGCAGATTCCTTGACACTTTGAGGACATGGCTCTCTCCATTAACGATAACACATTCAAACGAATGTACTAGTGTTGCGATTGGAACGCGGCCTGTCAACTACCTTGCAAAACAAAGAACAACGCACTTTTGAGCCAGCATTTGACGATTCTTTTGGTGATTTCGGCTTTTGGTGATTTCGTTTGGCAAGACGGCATTTAAATGCCATTCAAACGCTATACTGAATTTTGGCAGATTTGGTACCACGAAGATTAAGACTCAAGCAAGCATGTCGTCGAAATGACTGAGACAGATCCGACATCAAAAAAAGACCGCGAAGACGCCGAGGTTTGTGCTGGCTACTTAAAGGCACTCGGAGACTCCAACCGATTGCAAATCATCAAGGCGCTACAGTCGAGCTCATTTACCGTGACGGACCTTTGTCTCTTGCTCGACTCCGAGATGGCGAATGTTTCCCACCATTTACGAGTCTTATTTCATGCCGGATTGGTAACCACGCAGCGCGAAGGCAAGTTCATTTACTACCAAATCAATCGGGAGGTCATAAGAAACAAAACGGTCGCCCAGGCGCTCGATTTTGGATGCTGTCGCTTGGACATGCGATCCGCTCGCTAGCCACCGCTGCTGGTCGATTGATTTACGATTCCGTTCCGGCCAGTCGATGCGTTGGCACGGGTCGTCCTGGTCGAAAACTTTGAAGGGTATTGATCGTCTCCTTTACACCGTACTCCAAACAAACGACTTGCAAAGTATCTTCGATGGTCTTGGTGAGCGATTTTGGATCCACTGCGACTCGAGCGTTGATCACAAGATTCGCATTGGTCGTGGCGATACCACATCCAATCGAGAGCTTGGGTGCAGTCGCACTGCTTACCAAATTTCCGACAGCATACTGACCATCCGCCATACCGATGACTTTTAAGTGAGCCACTTCCGCTGAATGTTCGTTGAGCGAAAGATTGATGCGACCAAGCAGGGTCATAATGAAGTCATCTAACTGGAACGGATCTTTCGATTCCAACAAAGCTTGAGCGTTTAACCATCCCAGCTCTGCTTCTCCTTCGGCGTATACATCGTAGTCCACTTCCATAACACGTTCGCCAAAGGCTCCTTTGAGGTTAAGATATTCGGTGAACGCGTCAAAACCCTGACCCGTCGATGCCGAAATACGCAAGCACGGAATGTCTGGAAAATTAAGCTTGAGAAGTGAAGCCAACTCCTCAATCGACTCGTCGGACAGCTCGTCGATTCGGTTGATAATAACGAAGTCTGCTTCTTCGATCTGCTTTCGAAAGATGTATTCGGCCTGAGGCGAAAAACCCCCTTTGGATGTTCCTTTGAGAATCTTGAGACCATGGCTTGGCTTGAGTATGACTCCATAGGGCGCGATATCAAATGGATGTGAATAGATGGACTGAAGCGGCCGAATGACAGTGGCCACCAAGTCGGTGCAGCTTCCAACCGGCTCGGCGATGACGATCTCTGGTAGCTCCGTTTCGCCCAGTCCCTCCATTGTGCGTGTCAGCTCATTGAAGTTGCAGCAAAAGCAAGATCCAGCAACTTCACCCACATCAAAGCCTTGCGAACGCAACAGGTTGGTATCGACTAGATCGGTGGCTTGATCGTTCGTGACTATCCCGACACGTTTTCCTTGCGATTGATAATGGTGCGCTAAACGAGCGATGGTCGTTGTCTTTCCAGCACCTAGGAAACCGCCAATCATGATAAAACGCGGGTTATCTGCCATCGATATCAATTCCTCAAGAGTTCATTAAATTAGGCTGTCACGTTACGCTATCGTTCTAACGAATTTTTGAATGACAATCAAGTGAAGGTCGCAAGATCCTTTTGGGTGACACGATTGCGGACGACGCGAGCAGACCGCCGACGAGCGACATTGCGACCAAAATCATTCCAAAGGCGAAATCGACCCCGGCGATCGTTTCGCGATTGAGGACGGCCGAAAAGGATCGATAGCCCAAAGAGCCAGGCACCAACAAAATCATTCCAGGAGCCAGCGGGACCATGGCTGGCCGATCGCGTAAACGGGCATATAAGTTGCTGCCGCAACCGACGACCAACGCTCCTGGCAAACGATTCGTAATGCTTGGACATAGTTGGATAGAGATTACCCAAGATCGCGACAGTCTGGCTCTTGTTGTCAACGGATCGCCTGTGGTAGACCAACAAGGCGAACCAATCGGCATGTTTCTTGATAAAAAAGGTGGTTTCATTACCAGAACTCGTCCGGTCACTTCTTTCAATCGATTCGAAGCGATTGGGCTACTGGGGAGCCGAAACCAAGGTATTTGCTGATCCGAAAAATGAACTTCCTGGGCTAGTGACTGCTGAACTCAAAAAGCAGATCGAACGAGTGGCTTCACTGAAAGGAAAAGAAAAAGAGGTTAGACTCAGATCGATTCAAACACAGTTGGACAAACGAATTCAACTAAGAAAGGCCTATGCGGGGGAAAAACTAAAATCGGTTCCTATCAAGCTGGAACGACTGACCGAGTTGTCGGCTCGAATGAGCAAGCAAGACGTGGAGAGAGTCGCCAAGCTTTTGCAGGGAACCCCTCCACCGAGTCAAGACAATGCAGAAGACGACCCATTTAAGTAGTGTCGGCACTTGTCGTTCGTGCTCGTGCAGTGCCAATTGAAAATTGAATTGAAGTCGAATTTAGATCAAAACCAAACCAGACGACTACTACCCCCGAAAATAAGTGCCCCCGAAAATAAGTGCCCTCCCCAATTGCGCACTTCTTTCCATTTCGAGTATACAGTCAGAACAGATGCTCACGCTTCGGGTTACGATACCACCGATTATTTGTTGCGGCTCCTTCGTCGTTGAGCGCGTCTCCGATTTTGCGTCTTCTGGTTCCAGTGCCGAGTCGGCTCTTGCTCCCATTCTTCTTCATCGTCGTCATCGTCATCGTCATCGTCGAATTTTTCGCCCTGCACGCCAACGTCACGCAGCGACGCAATTAGCGAATTTCTTGAGGCAAGAGAGATGACGCTTATCACAAAGACGAAAGCTAACGCGCAAATTATGGTCGCTATCCCCAGATCGATTCCGGGTAGGAGCCCGTGCAACACAATCCCCATCGCTATCCAGATGGCAATCACAATCGCACATACCGCGGCGAAAGCCAAGAACAAAAAAATTACATTAAGAATGGATGAGATTCTCGTCGAAATCATGATCGATAGTCCTTCCTTGTTTTGATTCAAATGCTCGAAAGCGAAGCGGCAATTGTATCCTTTTCATCGAGTGTGCACAGTATTGGCTCGACATTGCAGTTGGACGGTGTAAATGTCCCGGAAAAGACCGGAATACATCGACTTGACTGTGGCTGAGCCATAGATCACATTTCATTTCAATCATCTTCTCAACAAATGAACGGACTAATGATGACTGAAATGCAACTCGACCTACAACCTGTTTCGCGAACTCGCATCAAGTGGATTTCACTATTGCTGAAGATCTTAGCATTGGTGTTGTCAATCGCTTTTGGTCTTCTTGGCTGGCGCGTGATCAACATTCAAGTTCAACAACGTGGCCTGCAAGCGGAACTGGCGGCTCTATCGGCGGCAGGTCGACCGACAGACGCGGCTGGTGTGAAACGCTTGCATGTGGAACACACGAGCGACGAGTTGACCGAAGCGTGGTTAGCGTTGTTTGCAGAGTTATCTGATCCTGAACTGCGGAAAGCGGCGGCGATGTTGCCATTTGTCGGTACGCTGGAAGGCGAAGCAAATCAAGTTCCACCGCGCGGCGAAGATTGGGAGAGCGACGCTGACGCTCGCAAGTTTCTCAGCCTAACGAAAGCGGTTCGTGATCGTCTGCGGAGGTTAACGGTCAAGAGTCTCGCGGTATATTTTCCGATGCAGTACGAAGGTGTAAGTAGTGGAAGTAGCCAAGCTCATGATGGGGTTAAGTTTGCGACGCAATTGTTGTACTTCGAAGCCTTAGCGGCACTTCGGTACGATGCGATAACGGCGGCGATTGATGATGTTCGCTGCTTGTTCGCACTCGCAGGCTTATTGAATGGCGAACCTTCAGCGATGTCTGTGGCAGTTTGTGCTGGTCCTGAGCGCGCGGCGATGGAGGTCATAAAATTGGCTGTTGAGCAACGATCGTTGACGGAGCCGCAATTGGTGTCGTTGCTGGACGTAGTGCGAGTTCGTCAACTGGCAAATGAGCATTTTCAGTTGGCCGTTCAAGGTGAGCGCGGCATGCTGCTAACGACGCTCGACTCATTTGCAAACCGACAAGGACCGCTACGTTATGTGTTCGGATCGCCCGGTGCTCGAACCGTTACGCTTAAGTTGCTTGCGCGTTTGGAAGCTGCACCGGTAGACGACATCCAAGACTTCATGTCGCAATGCAGCTCAGTGCAAGGTGACATTGAAGAATTCGGATTCGGCAACAGGAGCTCAGCAGACGATTTGGCTCCCACGGCCTTGATTCCGTTGACCGCTCGCGGAAACATAATAGTCAGCGGAGAAATGCAACGCCGCTTGGCAACCTTGGCTGTTGCGACGCAGTTGTACCGCGCCAAGCATGGCAAATTGCCCGCGGATATTTCGGAAGTCGCTGCAGTTGGCATTGATCCAGCGAAGCTAGTCCCGGTGGGCGGGAAGCCATTTGGTTATCGCGTAAACGAGGACCGAAGCAGCGGAGTGCTGTGGGGTTTTAGTCTGCTTACGCGTACAAAGCAGACACCCGACGAGCCACCAAATGTGGATGATGGGATGGAATTGAATCGCGCCTGGGTTTGGCAACTTTAGATATTTAGCAATCGATTGTTGTCCTTGCGATTCAGTTCTCATCCACTAGCGCTTCAACTACATCTAATTCTTGGGTAGCTGGATTCGCCAGAATTCAGGGGATGCCCACCGAACACAAACTATGCTGGAGGTAAACTAAAGGTGGCTCCAACTCAGGACAGGAACGGTATGCGATGATTTCATGGCTCGCCAGTATTGATACTTTACTTCGAGGCGATCTACGCAAAAATCGGAACGATTCCGAGGGAGCAATCGATTTTCCAATCGTCCAAGTTCTGATCGTGTCGGTAGTTCTTGCCGCAATATTCGGTGCATCGATCGGTTCATTTACTGCGGTATCAGCCAAGGTTCCTCGGGATGGCTGGATGCAATTGCTAGCCTCGACTGTCAAGGCGCCGCTTCTGTTCTACCTGACACTCGTGGTAACGTTTCCCTCACTCTATGTTTTCAATGCATTGATGGGGTCGAAGTTGAATATACTTGCGGCTTTACGTTTGCTTGTCGCGTCGATCGCCGTAATGGTCGCTGTGTTGGCATCCCTTGGGCCAATTATAGTCTTCTTTGCGTTCAGCACGCCTGGCGGCCGAGCCGGGCATCGATTCATTCTTTTATTGGTCGTTGCGTTATGTTCCATCGCGGGCGGCCTGGGATTGGGGTACTTGCTCAAGATGTTGAATCGCCACATGCGAATCGGCAGTAGTCGGATGCTCGAACAGTCCGAACAAGCTGCTGTCAAGACTCCGTCGCACATAGAAATTCAGGCGGAGCCGAAAGCTGCTCCCTTGGCGGTCAAGACCTCGCCATCCTCCGCTGCATACGCAATTTTCCGAGTTTGGGTTTTTGTATTCGCAGTGGTCGGTGCACAAATGAGTTGGGTCCTGCGGCCGTTTATCGGTTCACCCGACATGGAGTTTTCATGGTTCCGCGACCGATCTGGAAACTTCTTTCAAGCCGTATTTCAAATGCTAACCATGCTTTTCACGGGCGAATAAAGAGCGATTCCCTTGCTTTGAAACCATATGTCGGCAATATCTTACATTGAATCGATTCTCCGTCGGACCTTTTGGTTGATGGATGAAGTGCTTCACGGGCGAATTGAAACTCTCGCTACAAAGAAGCCGAAAAAGCTGCTCGCTGGAATCGTGTGTTTGATGGTTGTTTGCGGACTTGCTTATGGTGCCGTCATGGGGAGCTATGCAGAGTCGATTGCCGACATTCGACCATGGCAGATGCTTTATTCGGCCACCAAGGTCCCACTTTTGTTGGTCGCAACGTTCCTATTGAGTTTACCCAGTTTTTATATAGCGAACTCGATGCTGGGTCTGCGCGACGATTTTGGTCAAGCGATTCGTGCCTTATTGACTTGCCAAGCGGCCTTAACGATCGTCCTCGCAGGATTCGGGCCGCTGACATTGTTTTGTTACGCATGTGGTGCAACCTATTCCCAGGCTTTGGCCTTTAATGGGCTTATGTTTGGTTTGGCCAGTCTGTCGGTTCAAGTCCTTTTGCGTCGCCTGTATCAACCGCTTATCGTGCGCGATAGTCGACATATGTGGATGGTAAGCACGTGGTTGGCGATCTACACTTTTGTCGGCATACAAATGGGCTGGATCCTGCGCCCATTCATCGGTTCCCCTGATCTCCCCACTGGCTTTCTTCGCGAAGAAGCTTGGGGCAACGCCTACCTTGAAGTCTTCGGTATTTTGTACCGTCTATTTTGGTAGGGACCCTTCGGCAGGTGGGACCCTTCAGTAGGTGCCAGGCGAAAATGGTACTGTCGGGTATGTCCTGAGGATTTTGTTGCCCATCGTCCTTGCACGACACCTCCCGGAAAAATCTGCTGGCTAACGAGGTAACCGTGCTTTGGCGATCACACAGCCAGCGCCAGAGGTTACAATATGCTCATGCAACCCTTGAATCCCAACATGCTAGTCCGTGAAGAGACGAATTCCGTTTTCGAAAGGATGTATCGTGCCGTGGAGTTAGTAAAACAACGACTTGACCGCACATGCATTGCATTGCGCAATGCGAGTGTTCCTTATTGCGTCATCGGTGGCAATGCCGTTGCGGCTTGGGTAGCGACCATCGATGACGGGGCCGTCCGCAACACACGCGATGTAGATATCTTATTGCGTGAACAGGATTTAGACTTGGCGACCATTGCATTGGAGTCCGCAGGATTCGTTCGCGATTCCGTCATGAATGTGATCGTATTCTTGGATGGTCCAAACGGGAAACCAAGTCAAGGAATTCACGTTTTGTTAGCCGAACGCAAGGTTCGCGACGAGTATTCGACTGCCACACCGAGTATCGACCAAGCCGTCGACATCGAAGGGCGGTCCATCGTCGAACTTAACGCATTAGTCGAGATGAAGCTCAATAGCTTCCGAGACAAAGATAGAACGCATTTAAGGGACATGATCCAAATTGGGTTGATCGATTCGACGTGGCCAGCACGCTTCGCAAAGAATCTGGGCGATCGCTTACAAGAGCTTTTGGATGACCCAGAGGGGTAGTGGATCGACGACCATCGCCACTCGCCGCTCGACTTAGGGAAAACTGGTAGCGGAAGCCGCGTAACCAGCGCCGAACCTGCGGAAACAATAATTTGGAAAAAGCCCATGGTCGGCAAATTAGCCGACCAAGGGGTTTATACCGCGCCGGTGATCATACTGAGTCCACGGACAGTCGTGCTTACCGCCCGCAGCACGACGTCTTCGACACGTTTTGCGAACGTTACGATTACCCTTGCAGACACCCCGTTCAAACGCCGGATTCTCGGCGCCTTTTTTTTTTGCTCAGTGCGATTCTTGTTTGGATGACGGGCAATATATGGGAACAGCTTTGGTCGCCAAGCAATGTTCCGCCCGTGCTCGTCAGTCCGCGGACTCACGGACCGGTAAGTTGCAAGCCAGCACGACCCTGCCGAGCATTTCCGCAATCAAACCGTCCACGTTTGCACATGGCGCTTCGGTGCCTTCGCTTGAAATCAGCGGCACGAACTTTGTCTCTGGTTGCAAAGTAAATGTAAATGACTCTCCGCGAGCAACAACCAGCTTTGAGGCTACGAAAATCACCATCGCCCTAACCGCCGCCGACATTGCACAGACAGGAAAGCTAAAGCTCAAGGTCGTCAATCCTAACAACGAAACCTCAAACGAATTTGGGGTCGACGTTTCGCAAGAACCCTTTCAACGACGCGACGGTCGCAAGGCAAAACCCGATGGTCCAACACAACTTACGAGATGCAATTTGCACGGTTCCGGATGTGGGAGTAATATAGCGTGGGGCGTATTTCCACTCCATTTTCCATTCGGTTCCCTATTTTGGCATTATGACGAAATCAGAACCTACGGATTTAAGCTCGTACCGCTTGAGCTCTGAGATTCGACGTTCACGTTTGTTGATGCTGTCGTATTGCTTCTCTCCGAACGGAACAATGGAAGAACGAAACGGCTGGCAACGAGCGATATCCTCGTCAAAGGACTTTGATGTCACGGTTTTGTACCGACCGTCGGTAGCTGTGTCTGAACTCGAAAAGCACGTACCAACGGATGTCCGTCCTGGTGGATTGACTTTCATACCGGTTTCCGAGGGACGGTTAAGTCTCGCCCTCTCAAAAATCGAACTGCTATTCTATTCGAGGTACCGACACTGGCATCGACTCGCATATCGTGTTGCAGCAAAGCTTCATTCAGACGATCCGTTTGCCATTTCACATCTTGTAACATTGTGTGGCTTTCGTGAACCTGGTTATGTTTGGCAACTCGACATACCACATGTTTGGGGACCCATTGGTGGTACTCATCACTTTCCTAGGTCGTTTCTCAGATCGCTGGATTGGTGGAATCAATATCGCGAAAAAATTCGTAGCTGTATAAATCACTATCAGCTTCACTGGAGTCCACGGGTGCGCTCGGCGATGCAACGATCCGTCGCCGTCGTTGCGGCGACCTCCGACGCCCAGCTTGCCTTGAAGCAAGGCTTTGGCATTTCAGCAGAAATTGAGCTTGAAACGGGCATCGACCATTCCATTGCATCGCCTAGGCAGCTTCGAGCCTCCGATGCTCCTTTCCGAATTCTTTGGGCTGGACGGCTAAGGGCGTGGAAGGGTTTGCCAATACTTCTGCATGCCATTGCGAATCTTCCGAAATCGTTGCCGATCGAAGTGCGAGTGTTAGGAGATGGCAGTAGCAAGAAGGGTTGGCAACAACTTGCTCAACGGCTTGGCATTGCAGAACGTATTGAATGGATTCCCTGGCCAAGCTATCGGGAAACGCTCCCTTACTACAACTGGGCTGATGCATTTGCATTTACGAGCCTGCGCGATACGTCGGGCACCGGTTTACTCGAAGCCCTGGCTGCTGGCTGCCCAATCATTGGTATGAATCATCAGGGCGCATTCGACATAATGACAGACCGATGCGCCGTTCGCATTCAACCTACGGAATGGCTGGCGACCGTGAATGGATTTCGAGATGGCATTGAAGCATTGGCACGGGACGCGGGAAAACATTTGTCCTTGAGTCACGGCGCTTCGGAGCGTGCAAGAGATTTTGAATGGCGAACTCGGTCGTCTTGCTTTCCAAGCATCTATCGAAACGTTTTGAAGCTAGGGAACCATTTCGATTTAACCGTACCGCAGCGCTCGATGACAAACGATGATGCGGCCTCCTCCTCGCAGTTAGACTTAGCAAATTCCTAGAGCTCTATCCAGCCTAAGAGTTGGGGTTCTTGCGTAGCGGAAGCCGTGTAGGCTTGCGGCGACTTCCAGAGATAAATTCCAGTGGATTCGTCCTAACCACCGAAACTCTTGGCGAGTTCCGCTACCCCCAAATTTAGCATCAATCTAAAATAAGGCGGCGTGTCGCATGTTGCCAGCATCTGAACCGACGCTAGCAGCGTCGGCCACGAGACGTACGGCCACGAGACCTATGGATACAACAAAGGCTAAAAGGTTAACGTGCAGTTGCGGGCTTGGCCTTGGCTGCAGATTTGCTGGCACCCGCTTTTA
>Ga0105048_10002805_pt1 | contig 28425 bp, 26 predicted proteins | sample MAT05_FD_78382 | JGI IMG/M metagenome (GOLD analysis project Ga0105048, IMG submission 78382) | Freshwater microbial communities from Lake Fryxell liftoff mats and glacier meltwater in Antarctica - MAT-05 | ecosystem: Environmental > Aquatic > Freshwater > Ice > Liftoff microbial mat | place...
CAGCTGCGAGAGCCAGAGGGAGCCTGTAAAGGTGAGCGTCGGCACTCGTCTGCTGCAAGCGCTTGTTGGGCGGCGCTCCATCCGCAATAAACTTCTCGAAGTCGACATCGAGGTCCACGGGCGGTTTGAACCCATCAGGAAGATTCACTCGCCTTGGCCTTGGCTGGATTGCTCGCTTGACGACATTGAAATAGAGGAACTCGACTTTCTCGGCTGAAGTCCCGGGTTTCGGCGGGTCCCCGTACTCGGTCAGCTGGTCACGTAGGAATTCAATCCAGTCGGCGTAAAAGTTTAACTCGAGAGCGTTCATATTGTTAGCCTGAGACGTCCTGTCCAAGGAGTTCCGCCAGGTGCCGTCGAGTGTTCTCCCTCTCGTCTGCAGTTGGCGCGGCGGCAACGGCGGCGAGTGCTGCGACTCTGGCCTCAGGGTGGCGCCCCAACTGAGAAAGGGCTTCGGCCGAGACCGTCTGAAGATGGAACTCGATGGGTTTGTAGAGGGGCAATGCTGCCTGCGCTTCCTTCAAAGCCGCACCGGCGTCCCCGGCGGCAAGTAACTGGAATGCGTACATGTAGCGAGCGACGGCGATGACCAGCTGACCTTGCCGTTGCGCCGCTTCGACAGCCGACCGAAACGACGCAGTTGCCTCCGATGCCCGACCGAGCTTCGCCAGCGTCGAACCAAGGAGCTGACGCAGATGGACCAGCAGCTCACCATTCCCCGGGTCACACGCTTCGATCTGGCGTCGCAGAATCTGCTCGGCGTCCGCCCAGCGCTCAGCCTTGAAGAACTCCCAGTATGGTTCGAGGTTCACCTTTGCCATGTCTGAGTCCGCCCAACGTACCGCGCTTCAGCTGCGAGAGCCAGAGGGAGCCTGTAAAGGCGAGCGGCGGTACTCGGCTGCTGCAAGCGCTTGTTGGACGCCGAGTGTCTAGTCGGGTTCAACTCGACCGAGAGCTTCATCGGTTGCTAGCTCAAGCTCGGCGAGTTCTGTGTCGGTGAGGGATCGAATTTTGGTGTCGAGTGCGGTCTTAGGAATGGCACGCATCTGGAAAGCTAGGGCGACCGAATCGGTGGGCAATCCGTCGATCGAGGCGGAAATGAGCGCAGTACCCGCGAGGCGAGCACGCTCAAGATTGGTGGTTAAGGGCACGACCAGAACTGATTGGAGGACGCGGCTGAGAGTGTCGCTCTGCCAGACAACGACGGGCCTGCGACCGGTTTGCTCCATTGGTCGGTGTGAACCAAGGTTGGCCCACCAGATATCCCCACGTCTCAACCGTGATCCTCTCGGTCAAGTTGGGCGGTCCAATCGGCGAGGCCATCCTCCGCAAGATCGAGGTCCTCAGGTTGAAATGACGCAAGGCGTGGAAGATCCCATCGTGCATTGTCCGGGTGACGGACGACAATTAGCCCAACGCGCTCACCGTGCCGCAAGTTCAACGGTTTGGCCGGTCGCAGCATTCCGTTCTCATAAAGGGCTTCGACTGGTCGCATCGGATTAGGATAGCATCTTTGGCAAGTGGCTGCGATGCTCGCGTTCGCTCGGATTTAGCGAGCTTTAATGGCCTTCGCGCGTCCAACTTGTACTTCAACAGTTCCGTACAATCCACCAGTCGAAGATCCGTATATCCCCCTCCGGTCCTGCGTCCATTTACGAACGCCCTCTACAAATGCAGGTTTTCCCTTGGGGTCGTGCTGTTATCCGAGAGCCGTATAAGCGAGGCGTAGGGGCCGATCATTCGAGGGGGCTGCGGATGCCGAGGGGGCCGTGGTTCAGGACGTGGGTGTAGATCATGGTGGTGGCGACGTCGTTGTGGCCGAGGAGTTCTTGGATGATGCGAATGTCGTAGCCGGATTCTAGGAGGTGGGTGGCGAAGGAGTGGCGGAGTGAATGGCAGGTGGCGTGCTTGGTGAGGCCGGCTTCGAGAGCGGCGATTTTGAAGGCGCGCTGGAGGACGGTTTCGTGGAGGTGGTGGCGACGGCGTAGGCCGGTTTGGCGGTCACGATAGGTGCGGGTGGCGGGGAAGAGCCATTGCCAGGCCAGGGCGCGCTGGGCGGCTGGGTTCTTGGAGCTGAACAGCTTTCGTGCCTCCGCTGTAAATTGTTGGAAGTTGCGGCCCAAACCAACGGATTGATGGACCTGGGGGAGGCGTGTTGGGGTAACGCCGCGAATGCGTGTTCAGCGAATCACAGTGGGGCAGCCGGCGACGACTTGGACTTGTTGGACGTTGCCGAGCTTGACGCGGTCACAGGGTTCGCCGCGCAGGGAAATGGCGGTGGGGGTGATCCATGCCCAGCCATTGGTTTCGCTTTGGGCGATGACGTCGTTGTCGAGGAAGACGTTGAGCAGTGTGGGATCGGGGGGCGTTTGCGAGAGTTTGATATCGCAGACTTTTGTGACGGAAGAGCCAATTTCTAGGAGTGCCGTGCCGAGGGCGTTGGTGTCGCTCACGGGGTAGTAGCGAGTGGGGAGGGAGCGCGCTGTGCCGCCGAGTTCGGCAAGTTGGTTGAGCAGATCGGAGAAGGCTTCGCTGCCGGGCATCCCGACGACGAAGGTTCGAATGCCGCGCTCGGCAAGGGCTTTGACGGCGGCTGCTGTGGGGTCTTTGTCGAAACAGCCGCGCGGCGCGTCGGAGCTGCCAGTATCGGGGCTGCAACAGTTGACGTACGGTGTGCAGGCTTCTGGCCCCAGGATGATGTTGGCGATGCAGGCGTTGGCATCGCAGGTTGCAGAGGCGTTGCAGTTGGGTGCACCGTCGGTGAGCAGCACAGCGACGGTGGTGCCGGAGAGAGCAGCGAGTGGTTCGACGAGGGCGGCGAGTGTTGCTGCAGTTGGAGTGCCACCGTTGCCACTCGCAGGCGGCGCAACGCGATCAAGTTTGTCGGTAAAAAGCGAGAGAATCGGGCCTGTTTTGCCTGCGTTGGTGTAAGAGTACGGATCACCGAGCACGGGGCTTTGGAGCTCGGAGCCAGGGCTGCAACCGGTTGGGTTGTTAACCGCGGGAAAAATCGTAGCGCCGTATTGAACGCGATGACCGATGTTGCGCAAGACGTCGACGATCGCAGTTTTGGCCGCACGGTACTTGCTGAGGCTAGAATTAGGAAGCGGCTCCAGCATGCTGCCGGAGCGGTCTAGAATGAAATAGAGATTGGGTGCTTCGATCAGCACGGGTGACACGTCGTTCACACAGAAGCCGGTGGCATCAACACCCGGTGGCCCGCCCGGGATAAGAAGTATTCCCCCGCTTGGGGCAGCCATGGCTGACCCTGCTTGGCCCGTGGAGAGATCAAAGTAGGCAGGCGGATCCGCGTGCCCGCAGAAACTGAGAGCCGGGGAAGCCAGGCAAAGCAACGGAAGCAGCCAACGCGTGCGCACGAACTCCGAAGAGTAGCATTCGTGAGCGCTTGGGGCGATCCAAGCTTTGCAGCCCGGACGGATTGGCGCGCAGATCTCGAACAGAAGTCGCTATTTTGGCTGGTAAACGAGTGTGGAATTGGCGGACAGCGCTGCTCTCGATCCTGAAAACGCCAGGCCTTGAAACTTAGCGAGAAGTTGGGATGGCTCCGCGATATCGTGGCTTGGCCATGGCTCCGCCACCACTTCGTAAACGCCTGCGTTGGGCAGTGATGGTGTTAGCCTGTATGGCTGGGATGCTGGGCTGGGGAGATGCACGGCGAGGTGCCTTCGATATCGCACTCAACCGAACGGTGCAGACGGGTGCGCAGCTGCTGGTGGTTGTGAGCAGTGATAGCGGCGCTGTTCAGCGTGCCGAGGTCCGCGTATATTGTCCGGAAGGGGAGCGTTATTTTGAAGCGGCGGCGGGAGTGTCCGATCAGCGAGGGGCGAGCCTTTTGAACTCGTTGCCGGTTGCTGAGTGTTGGGTTCTTGTGGATGCGCCCGCTTTGGCGCGCGGAGCCGTGCTGCGCCGGCTGAAGCTGGGGTTGCAACACCTGCGGCTCCGTCTCGGTAAGGCCGAAACGTTGAGCGTGAGTGTCGTCGATCAGGCGCTCGTGCCAGTTCCGCGTGCGAGCGTGCTCGTGGATATTCCGGGCGAGTTACCCTTTGGTGCGCTGACGGATGCAGCTGGGAACGCTGCGTTTCAGCGGCTCACGGCGGGGCCATTTCGGGTTCGTGTTTATGCCCAGGGCTTCGAGGCTGCCGAGCAGCGCCAAGTTCAAAATTCGGCGCGTTTAGTGCTGAGCCGCATGGCGATCCTCAAAGTGCGCGTCAAGGATGAGAAGGGGCGTGCGGTGGCTGCGGCGGAGATACAGATCGGCGGCGCCAGCCTCTGGCCGGTGCGGCGTGCGGTAACGAATGCGCAAGGTGAGGTCAACATCCTGGGGCTGCCGGAAGGTAGCTATGAGTTGCGTGCGCAGAGTGGGTCCTTGGTCGGCACGGCGTTCACGCCCAGCGCGTTGGTGAAGGGTGGCGAAAGTGAAGTTGAGCTGACGCTGCGAGAAGGGCGCTTCGCGTTGGTTGAGGTGGTCGAGGATGCGCCGAGCCAAGAGAAGCTCGGTGGGGCGGAAGTGTTGTTAGCCGAAGAGGGCTTGAGTTTTTTCCCGTTGCGCGGGAAGACCGAGAAGAATGGCCAAGTTCGGTTAGGCCCATTGGCGGCGGGCGCTGTGAGTGTGAGCGCGCTCGCGGAAGGGTTTGTAGCGACGCATGCGCTCGCTGTGCCGTCACCGTTTCCTAAGGTCATTGTGGTGAAGTTGGTGCGAGGTGCCACGCTGTTGGGTCGTGTGGTGGATGCGCGGGGCTTTGCGGTGCCGGGCGCGTCCCTAGAGATCATTGGCAATGATTGGATGGGGCTGCCGGTTTCGGAGACGCCGCAAACGCTTGATTTTGAGCGCATTCATTTGGCGTGGGTCGAATCCGGACCGCGCACGCTGATCCCCATGGGCGAGCTTGGAGTGATGCCAGGGCCGGTTCCTCCTATTCCGACGAGCGCTCAAGCGTTCGGGGATCAAGGGGGCAGTGTGGCTCGCGTTCAGGCCTGGGTCACCGACGATGCTGGGCGCTTTCGAGCCTTTCCCGTCACTCCCGGTCGTGTGTTTGCAATCGCGCGCCATCCGGAGTTTGTGGATGGCTTAAGCGACGCGGTCACGCTTGCCAAAGGCGGGCGTGCGGAAGTGTTGATCACGTTGTATGCGGGCGGCGAACTCACGGGCAGAGTGAAGGACGCGCGTGGTTTTGGTATCGCGGGGGCTCGTTTGGAAGCGAGCGCCACTCGGGGCACGCTCCGGCGCAGTGTGTGGACGGAAGTCGATGGAAGTTTTCGGTTTGCGGCGTTGCCGGCAGAAGTGGTGCTCACTGTCGCGCGGCCCGAAGCGCCATTTTCGCCGGTTTATCGCGAGAGAATTACGGTGCTCGTGAATCAGCGGCAAGAGGTCGAGATCCAGCTCGCAGCCTCGCGCGACAAGGTGCGCTTTCGGGTTTCAGGCGAGAGAGCTGAGCCATTGCGGATGGCTCAAATCAGCGTGGCGTCGCTTTCAAGTGGCGCACCCTTTCGGAAGACCGTATTTACAGACGATCGCGGCGTGGCAGAGCTCGATGATGCAACCGGGCGCAATGTGCAGTATGTGGTGAGTGCGCCAGGGTATGCGCTCGTGCGTCATTCTGAGCTTGAGTTGAAGGCTGAGGTCGCCGTGAAGTTGATGCGCGGCGTGCGCGTCGAGGGTGAGGTGCGCGGAGTGCGCGGGCATGTGCCGGTGGAGCATGCGACGGTGAGTGCGGAAGTGGAGGGCGTGCGGTTTTCCGCAGTCACGAATGAATTGGGCCAGTTTGTGCTCGAAAATGTGCCGCCTCAGGTGGTTCGTTTCGAGGTGAAGCACGCGGATTTTGCGGACTTTTCCGGGCAAGTCCCGGTGCCGAGCGTCGATGGTTTGGCTCGCCCGTTCAAGCTCGCGCCGTGGGTGTTGGAAGCCGCTGGGCGGATCAGCGGCAGAGTGGTGGATAAGGCGCAGCAGGCGTTAAGTGGCGTGCGTGTATCGCTCGGGGCTGTGTCTGAATTTTTGCCGCTCGGAGGTTTGCCGGCGAGTGTGGTGCTGACAGATGAGAACGGCGCATTCGAGCTCACGGGAGCCAAGGAGGGACTGTGTGAAGTGAATGTAGCTCTGCCGGGTGTCGGTCGTGGGAAAGTGAGTGGTGTGCAAGTGTCTGCTGGGAAGACGACCTTGGTGGGGGACCTTTTGCTGAGTGAGCCTTTCGATGCGGCGCCTGTCTTGGCTCCCAGTTTGGCCATTTCGCTCGCGCCAGTTGCTGGAGCGAACGGCGTTCAGGTGGAGGTGGCGTTGGTGGCAGTGGGGAGCGAGGCGGAGCGCGCTGGTCTCCGCGCCCATGACGTGTTGCTCCAGATCGATGGGCACCGAGTCACGGATCCCACACAAGCCCGTGCGCTGTTGGAGGGGCCCGAAGGGACCGATGTTAGCCTGGAGCTGTTGCGTGGGTCCGAGAGCGTGCGGCTGAGTGCGCTCCGCGAGCGCGTACGCCGCTAACCCGGATTACTGCGCTTTTGCGCTGAATTCTAGCGTTACGGGGGCCGCCGAGGCCACTTTGGGTCCGAGTGAGGCAAGCGTTGCTTCTGCGAGCTTTTCGAAGGCTGAGCGGGGACGCACGTCGTGCGCTTCGAGGCTAACGTTGAGCGGCTCAAGCGTCTTCACTTGGAGCGACACCGGCTTCTCACCCTCGTAGCGGAGGGTTATTTCAAGCTTGGTGCTGCCGCTCACCGTACGTTGATGTAGCCGAACATCGCCGGTGGTCGTCGCGGTGAAGGTACGAACATCTCCTTTGAGTTCACTCAGGTTGCTCGTGGCCGATTCGAAGGTCTTGAGCTTGAATTCGACCCAGCGATTCTTCTCGCGCACCATGGGAGGCACGTCGTCGCTGATTTCAAACCACACCCGCATATGTTCGTTTTGCTTGTCATTCTTGACACGCTCCCCAAATTGGCCATTTTCGTCGGCGCGCTTCTGTTGATAGACGGTGAGCTTCAACAGGTCGATTTGTAGAAGGCCCGTGCTCTTCTTCACATCCATCAAGTCGACGAAGATTCGGCCCGTGATGGATTGGTTGGCCTCGCCGTAAATCTTCTCGAGCGGCGCTTCCATTAGGAAAGATGTTTTGGCGGTCGAAGTGTCCACGATGAACTTCTGAGAGGTCAAAGTCGTGGGCCTAGCAGCCTCCAGCGCCGCGCTCACGGGTGCTGCATTGGCGGAGGGCTTATTCTCGCAACCGCTGAGGCTCAGCAGAGAAAAGGCGCTCAAGATAACGAGGCTCTGAATGCCGGACCGCGGGCTCGCAACTTAAAGAAAAGCATTAACCCGATCACCACTAGGTGCGTATTTGAAGCTGCGCGCTTCAATCGTTCGAATTGAAACCGCGCGGCTCGCCCTTCTCACCCTCGGAGAAAATAAAGATGAGCGGGATAATCCCCATGGCCAATACGAGGGTTCCAACGATCTTGATGAGAGTAATAAGGCCAGGTTCCATAAAATCCACCGCACAATACGCATTGCAGCAATGGAAGCAAGGCGTTATATAACGTTGAGAGCAGAATGCAGCGGGATTTCCGCTGCTTTTTACGAAGGACAGAGGGTTGTGCACGACGAGCAGGACAGTGATCGAGTGATGAAGGCGGTCCCACCGGCTCAACTCGCTTCGCCAGCGGAGCGCAGCAGTGCGACGCGTCCGCCGCCGTCCGCGGTGCGCGCCGTAGGTGGTCGCCTGCTCATCGTGGATGATGAACAGACGCTGTTGCGAGGGCTCACGCGCCTCATGGGTTTGGTCGCGCCCGAATGGCGCATTTCAACCGCGCTCACTGCCGAGCAGGCGCTCACGCTCCTCGAAGCTGAAGCGTTCGACGTGATGGTAACGGATCTAGAGATGCCCGGCATGGGTGGGCTGGCGCTTCTGGAGCAAGTTGTCCCGCAGTTTCCTGGCATGGTGGTCGTCGTGCATTCTTCGCACAGCAATCAGCGCGCGGAAGAGTTAGCGGATTATTGCCTGAGCAAGCCGATCGGTACTGATGTGCTGATCAACACTGTCAGCGCCGCGTTTGCCGAGGCGCTCGTTCGCCAAAATACGCGCGCCGCTCGCACTTCGCAGACGGGCTGAGCCTCAGCCCTGGCCTAGCCGTTCGGTGAGAAAAGCGCTCACCTGGTCTAAGGCGATACGCTCCTGGGCGCCGCTGTCACGATCGCGCACCGTCACGCTTTGATCTTTGGCGGTATCGCCATCAATCGTGAAGCAGAAGGGGCAACCCGCTTCATCCATGCGTGCGTAGCGTTTGCCGATGCTCTGTTTCACATCATGCTCAATGAAGCCCTGGCGTCCAAAACGCTTGAAGAGCTCCGCATGCAGCCGCTCGCTCACCTCCGGCATGCCCTCTTTGTTCACCAGCGGAAAAACAGCGGCTTTGATCGGCGCCAGGCGTGGGTGGAGACGCAACAGTTCGGGGCTCGGGCGCGAGGGATCTTCGGTGAAGGCTTCGCACAGCACGGCCAACACGCCACGATCAAGCCCCGCAGAGGGTTCGATCACATGCGGCAGGTATTTTTCGCCCTTACGCGAGCCATTCGGCAGCAATTCACCGCGCTCGGTATCGAAGTATTCCAGATTGCTGCGCGAGGTCTTTTGGTGCTGCGAAAGATCGAAATTAGAGCGATGCGCAATGCCTTCGAGCTCCCCAAATCCGGGAGCTGTGAAAGGAAAACGGTACTCCACGTCGCTCGTGCCCGCACCCGTCTTGGCATAATGAGCCAACTCATCGCGCTCGTGTTCGCGTAACTGCAGATTCTCTCCAGATAGGCCCAGGCTCTTCCACCAGGCCACGCGCGTATCGCGCCAAAAGCGATACCAAGCATGCGCTTCGGATTCATGGCAGAAAAATTCAATCTCCATCTGCTCGAACTCACGGCTGCGGAAGGTAAAATTGCGGGGCGTCACTTCATTCCTAAACGCCTTGCCCGTCTGCGCGATCCCAAACGGCACACGCACGCGCGTGGTGTCCACCACGTTCTTGAACTGCACAAAGATGCCCTGCGCGGTTTCCGGTCGCAGATAAGCGACGTCGTCTTCACCAGCTGTCGCACCCACGTAAGTTTTGAACATCAGATTGAAGGCACGCGGCTCGGTGAGGCTGCCCACTTTCTCGGCTTCTGGCGCCAAAATCGAGGGAAAATCGCTCGTTGGCAGCTTCGAAAGCTCCAAGCTCACCACGTCGCCAAACGCCTTTTCAGCTTTCTTCTTCTGCTTCGCTTCGCTCGGGCTATCCGGCAAATACGCGAAGTAGGGCTTGCCTTGGCGATCGCCACTCTGGGGCCCAAACACCAACAAATGATCGGAGCGATAGCGTGCCTTCGTTTCTCGACAATCCACCATCGGATCGCTGAAGCCCGCAACATGGCCGCTCGCCTCCCACACCTTCGGATGCTGAATGATGCAGGTATCGAGTGGCACCATGCGCACCGGTTCCCCATTCGGACCTAACGCTCCACCACACGGATTGAGCACCACATCTTGCCACCACGCCTCGCGCAAATTCTTCTTCAGCATCGCGCCGAGCGGGCCATAATCCCAAAACCCGTTGAAGCCCCCGTAGATCTCGGATGCCTGGTAAACAAACCCACGACGCTTCGCGAGCGCCATGATCTTATCCATCGATTTAGTCGTCATACGTGGCTCAATCTTCAAGCATCGAAGCGGTCTCCGCGGACTATCGCTCACGCCCCTCCATCCCTGCAAACATCCAGCGCCGCCAAACGCCAGCCCCCCAACATTTCAGCGCGGAAAGCTCAAATCTCCCCCCATTTCGATCAGCTGCCCCCTCTGGCCGAGCAGGAGCTCGGCCCGTCTCCCCCAAGGCGTCGCTTCGCTCGCCGGGGGAAACGCCACACCTCGTGGAGACGGCGGGGAGGCAGTAGGCGCGCAGCTACGCCATTGCTCGGCATCGCCACTCGTCTGTGCGAGCTAACGGTCATTGTAAGCGCCAGGCGTGGTGCCGGTTTCCTAGGGCGCCGTGTCCACATTCGAACGGCGCATCCGTGGCGGGGTACGGCCGCAGAAAAAGTAGTAAGCATGCTTACTATCTCAGTGGGCGCGCAGGGAGGGGGCCGTGGCTTGTGGTGTTGAACCCGGGGAGTGCGTTGTCGCGAGGAGTGCGTTGTCGCGAGGAGTGCGTTGTCGCGGGGAGTGCGTTGTCGCGAGGAGTGCGTTGTCGCGAGGAGTGCGTTGTCGCGAGGAGTGCGTTGTCGCGAGGAGTGCGCTGTTGGTTAGCTGCGTTCCGCGCGAATTAGCTTGGCAATGGTAACGAGCTGCATGTTGCTCGTGCCTTCGTAGATTTTTCCGATTTTGGCGTCGCGATAGAATTTTTCGAGCGGAAATTCCTTGGTGAAGCCGATGCCACCCGCGAACTCGATGGCGAGGGAAGCGGTGCGTTCGGCAACTTCGGAGGCCATCAGTTTGGCCATGGCGGCTTCCTTGATGAATGCCAAACCGGAATCCTTCAGGCGAGCGGCGTTGTAGACCAAGAGGCGAGCTGCTTCGATTTCCATGGCGAGGCGCGCGTACTGAAACTGGACGCCCTGAAAATCCGCTATTTTCTGACCAAATTGTTGGCGTTGCTCCATGTATGAAAGCCCCAGATCAAAGGCGCCTTGGGCCAGGCCTAGCATCTGAGCTCCGATCCCGATGCGACCTTCATTCAGGGTTTCAATCGCGATTTTATAACCTTTGCCTACTTCGCCGAGCACATTGGCGTCGCTCACTTCACACTCGTCGAGCAGCAAGGAGCAGGTGCTCGAAGCACGAATGCCCAGCTTATCTTCCTTCTTACCTACGGAAAATCCTGGAAACCCGCGTTCAACGAGGAAGGCGGTGATGCCCTTGTAGCCAGCCTCCGGATTCGTATTGGCAAAGACGATGAAGAGTGAGCTCTCATTGGCGTTGGTGATCCAGAGCTTCTCACCGTTGAGGACCCATGCGTTGCCGCGGCGCGTGGCTCGCGCCTTGAGCGCAAAAGCATCGGAGCCAGACGCCGCCTCACTCAAGGCATAGGAACCCACCCATTCTGTGGTCAGCTTGGAAAGATAGCGCTGCTTTTGATCGGTGTTGCCCCAACGCAACAGAGCGTTCTCAACTAACGTATTTTGCACATCCACCAGCACCGAAAGACTGGGATCCACCTTGGCTAAGGCCTCGACGGCCAAGATCGCGGTGAAGAAGCTGGCGCCGGCCCCGCCGTATTCGGGAGGTACTTCAATTCCCATCACGCCGAGTTCAAAGAGTTCGGGGAGCAAGTCCAGGTCGAGCTTGCCGGCTGCATCCATCGCGGCGGCCCGGGGAGCCAGGCGTGTGCGCGCGAAGGCAAGCACCGAGTTCGAGAACAGCTTTTCTTCTTCACTGAGCACGCTGAGGGCTGGACTGAGCACACTGAGGGCTGGCTTTTGCATAGGCTCTTTCGTTGGGGCGCGGTGGGTGTTCGACCGCAAACTATAGCTTGGCCTTGGTCCTCGGGGCGAGAGCGGTATGATGCCGCGCATGGCAGGTAATAGCTTTGGTCAGGCGTTTCGCATCACGACCGCCGGCGAGTCGCATGGGCCGGGGAACGTGGTGATCATTGATGGTTGCCCGCCTGGTATTGAAATCTCGGTCGAGGACCTGCGGGTAGATTTAAAGCGGCGGCGGCCGGGCCAAAGCAAGATTGTGACCCAGCGCCAAGAAGACGATGAACCGGAGATTTTGGCGGGCGTGTTCGAAGGCAAGACAACGGGCACCAGCCTGGCGATTCTGGTTCGCAACACGGATCAAAAAAGCCGGGACTACGCCGAGATCATGGACGTGTACCGGCCGGGGCACGCGGACTACACGTATGACAAGAAGTACGGCTTTCGCGATTATCGCGGCGGTGGGCGCTCAAGTGCGCGCGAAACGGTGTCGCGTGTCGCAGCAGGCGTGGTGGCGAAGAAGATCTTAGCGCAAGCTTTTGGGGGGAAGGTGATTGGATATGTGAGCCAGGTGGGTCCCATCGTGGCACAAGTGGAAAAGCCCTGGGCCGTTGAGCTTTCAGCCGTCGAATTCTTCAGTGACGGAACTCCGAATCCCGTGCGCTGTCCCGACGAAGCAAGAGCCAAAGAAATGATCGCGTTGATTGAGCAGGTGCGAAAAGAGCAGGATTCAATCGGCGGCGTCGGTGAAATCGTGGCCACGGGAATTCCGGCAGGCTTGGGTGAGCCAGTTTTCGACAAGATCAAGGCGGATTTGGCCAAGGCTTTGTTCAGCATTCCTGCGGTGGTGGGCGTCGAATACGGCAACGGTTTCGCGGCGGCGAGCTTGCGCGGCAGCGCGAACAACGACGTGTTTCTTTCTGAAAATGGCTCGATCACCCTGCCCACTAACCGTCACGGTGGGATGCTGGGCGGCATCACCAGTGGGGAACCGATTGTGCTTCGTGCCGCGGTGAAGCCAACCTCCAGCTTGCCGTTACCGCAAGCGAGCGTGACGCGTGCGGGCGAAGCTACGACGGTGCGCACCAAAGGCCGCCATGATCCCTGCCTCTTGCCGCGTTTTGTCCCGATTGCAGAAGCCATGGTCGCGATCGTTCTAGCTGATCATTGGCTGCGTTGCCGAGGTCAGCTGGGTGCGTTCCCGAGCGCTTGAGTGCTTGGTGCGCCTTGAGTGCTTCGTGCGCCTGTCGCAATTCACTCTGCGGGCGCCACAGGATTCACGCAGGGTAGGAGCTCTTCCAATACTTTGCCAGCGAGTGCCAAGCCGCTCGTGACATTTTCATGAGGCTGTGCACGGCGGGTCAGGCGGCCCTCAGGGGTGAGGCGAAAGGCGGAACCTTTTTGAACGACGAGGCTCATGAGCCGGGCCGGATCGAGTGGAGTATCCTCGCGCAAGTGCAAGGTCACGGCGGATTTGCTGGCTTCGCAGGAAAGCACGCGCAAGTCTCGGAAGTGAGTCTTGAGGCGCATGAGCTCAAACAGGCGCCGCGCTTCTCCGGGTGGGCGCCCGAATCGATCCTCGATTTCGCGCGCCAGATCTTGAATATCGCCTTCATCAAGCGCACTCGAAAGGCGTTTGTACAGAGACAGGCGTAGCCCGATATCGGACACATACTCGGCTGGCAACAGCGCCTCGACATCGAAGCTCAGCTCGGGATCCACAGCGTGCACAATCTCTTCGCCCTTCAGCTCGCGAGTCGCCTCCTCCAGCATTTCGCAAAACAGATCAAACCCCACGCTCTCCACAACCCCACTTTGCTCGGCACCCAAAAGGTCGCCCGTGCCTCGGATCTCCATATCGAGCTTCGCCACTTGCAAGCCGGAGCCAAGCTCACTGTGGCGCTCCATAGCTTCCACGCGCAGCCGCGATTCTTCAGTCATTTGGCTGGCAGGCGGCACCAAGAGATAGCAATAGGCGCGCTCGTTGGAGCGACCGACGCGACCGCGCAACTGATACAGCTGCGCCAAACCGAACAGATCCGCTCGATCAATGATCATCGTGTTAGCGCGTGGAATATCTAGCCCACTTTCGATGATGGCGGTGGATGCGAGAATGTCGAACTCACCCTGCACAAAGCCGAGCATAGTTTTTTCGAGCGCAGCTTCGCCCATCTGACCGTGGGCCACCGCGACACGTGCGTTCGGCACCAGTACTTTTAGCCTATCCGCGCGCTCATACAGGCCTTCGATGCGATTGTAGACAAAGAAGATCTGGCCACCTCGTGATAATTCCCGTTCGATGGCTTCACACACCAGGTCATCGTCAAAGCGCGATACGATCGTGCGGACGCTACGCCGATCAACGGGCGGCGTGGTGATGGTGGAAAGATCGCGCAGGCCTCCGAGGGCCATTTGCAGCGTGCGTGGGATCGGAGTGGCGCTCAAGGTGAGCACATCCACATTCGCGCGCAGGTTCTTGATGCGTTCCTTGTGTGTTACTCCAAAGCGCTGCTCTTCGTCGACAATCAGCAGCCCTAAATTTTTGAAATGGACGTCGCGCGAGAGCAAACGATGCGTGCCAATCACGACGTCCACAGTGCCCTTTTTTAGGCAAGAAAGCGTATCCAGCACCGCCTTCTTCGATTGAAAACGGCTGAGTGCGCGCACCTCCATGCCCGAATCAGCAAGACGCTTGGAGAAGGTCGAGAGGTGCTGTTGGGCCAAAATGGTGGTGGGGCAGAGCAGTGCCACTTGGCGCCCAGCCATGGCGTGCAAGAACGTGGCTCGGAGGGCAACTTCTGTTTTCCCAAACCCCACATCTCCGCACACCAAACGGTCCATCACGCGCTCGCTCGTGAGATCCGACAGCACGTCCGAGATGGCCGCTTCTTGGTCGGGAGTTTCGTCAAACGGAAACTGTGCTTCGAACGCGGCGTAGTGGTCGTCGGGCGGGGGCAGCGCCGGCTTCTTCAGCTGGGCGCGTTCCGCGTGGAGGGCCAGGAGTTGATCAGCGAGGTCGCGGACACGCTTTTTGACCTTGGCCTTGGTCTTGGCGAAAGAAATGCCACCCAGGCGATCCAACTTGGGACTGCCATGCTCGCCAGCTGCGTATTTTTGAACCAGATTCAGACGATAGATCGGCACATACAGCCGATCTTTGCCTTCGTATTCGATGGCCAAGAGATCGACGGCGATATCGCCCACCACCCGGTGGATCAGTCCAGCATAACGCCCGATGCCGTGTTCGGCGTGCACCACGTAGTCGCCAACACTAAGAGCCCGCAGATCTTCGAAGGCCGCCTTGGCGCTCTTCTTGGGCGGCTTGGCACGATGCGCGCGTGTGCCGAAGATCTCTTCCTCGGTGATAATAATGAACTCTTCGGCGGGCACGGCGATGCCGCGTGCCAATGGAGAAACCAGCAGCCGCACAACTCGTTTGCCGCGCGAGCGTTCCTCGGGTTTGCCGGGCGAGCGTTCTTCCGCGCTGCTCGTTGCCGACGGTTCAGACTTGGATTCCACGCGCGCCACGTTGAGCTCACGATGGCTCAAGAGCGCTTCCAGCCGGTCGCGTTGGTGTTCGGTGCGTGCGGTGATGAGCACTTGGAGATCGGCTTCAAACCAAGTGCGGATCGCTGTGAAAATCGGGTCTAGGCTCGGAGCGCCGTGGCGGCGGGCGTTGGCTTGGCGCTGTGAAATGAGTTCGGCGTGGTCAGTGGTGCGGAGCGAGGGTGTGTCCACGGCGAGCGCTTCCAGGGCCTCAATGCCGTTCGTACTGGTGCTCGTGGTGACGCCCGATTGCGAGCACAGTATCACGGGATACTGCCGCAGAAGCGGCGCGAGCGCGCTGCCTTCGACATACAGCGCCGTGACGTCGAAGTGAGGCACGCTGCTGCGTTTCTCGGCATCGGAATGGGCACGCGCAAGCTCACTCTCCATTTCTCGGAGGCAAGCCGCGGGATCCTCAAACACGACCACCGAATGCTCGTCGAGATAGTCCGTGAGCGGCACCAGGTCGAAGAAAGCTGGCAAGAAGCCATCTGCCCCCAAGAAATTTCTTCCGGAGAGCACATCTTCGATCAAGCCCTTGGCGCGCGACGTGGGCCAATTCACCCGGTCACAGAGTTCCTGCAAGCGATGCTGAATGCTCTCTGGGGAGCCGGCACCGGGCAACCAAAAGCGCGCAGGTGAAACGCTTAGCGTGGAGGAGGCGCTCTGGGTGCGTTGGTCTTCCGGATGAAACGACTTGAGCGAACTGACGATCTCGCCGTCGAGTTCCAAACGCGTCGGGAGCGCCGCTAACGCTGGCCAAATATCGATAATTCCGCCGCGGATAGCGAAACTTCCGGCATCTTCCACGAGCGGGGTGCGTAAGTAGCCGATGCTCTCCAAGGCTGAGGAGAGCGGGCCGAGGGAGAGCTGCTGCCCGCGTGTGAGGGTGAGCCCAGCAGCAGCCAGCACGGCGGGTGGAGGTACCCTTCGCACAAGTGATTGCGCAGTCGTGAGCATCACCACGCGATCGGACGTGAGAAACGCGTGGAGTGCGCCGGTGCGTTCGAGGGTCTGAGCTCGGTCGACGTGCACCTCCACATACGGCGATGTGTCGTTAGCTGGTAGGTGTACCAGTGTGGTGCCAGCAAAGTGCTGGGCGTGGCGGCCCACCGGGATGCCGGCGAGCCATGCGCTGAGGTCATCCGCTGCAGCCTCAAGCAGCTTAGAATTGGGTGCGACGTACAGCACGCGTTGCGCACCCGAATTGAGAAGCTCTCGCGTGAGCAAACTCGGCGCTGAGCACCCCGCGCCCACCACCGGATGCCAGCCAGGCCGAGCGAGAGCTCGCCGACAAAACTCAGTAAATCCGGTAAAAGGGCGCCCTCCCGTCAGCCACGGATCCGGAATGCCAGAAGGCTGACTCATAGCGCTGAATGCTCAAGACTGGTCAAGAGCAAGTTGCGGGTTCGCAAATGCCACTCGCCATCCGGATGCGCCAAGAGGTGCGTCTTAAGTAAATCGCTCGCGCTCTCAAGATGGCCGAGTTCAAGCCGCAGCATGCCTCGCGCAAGGAGGGCCGGATAGAGCGTGTCCTTCTGCTCCAGGGCGTCCACGTAAGCGAGCCTTTGGAGGGCTGGCGCGTTCTGGCTCGCGGGCGGATAGCGCAGCAAGAATGCGTAGTAGAGCCTCCAATCATCCAGCGTTAACTTGAGACCTGAAACGGCATTGAGCGCGGTGAGGTTCAGCCAGCGTGCGCGAAACAGAACACCAAGCTCCGCGGGCGTTGGCACGAGCGTCCCGTTGGAATCAAGCCAACCATTGTCCTCAACGCGGGCGAAGAAAGCGCCTCCCAACTCAATTAAATCGTTTCCGCGGACTCGAGTGGCTTGCCACCCGGAAGCCGCTTTCAAAAATGCATCTGCCTGGAAGGCCAGAAGCCCCAAGAGCTGACTCGAACCGTGGAGACGGAACGCGCGCTCGGCAGCAGTCTGGAGCTCACCTAGGTAGCGTGTGCGGTCCGGGTCGGAACGCGCCTCGGCGGCGCCGTACTGTCGAAAGGCTTCGCCGACGGCGCGCACGTCGAAGGGCAGTGGTTTCTGGGCAACCTCGCCGGCCAGTGAAGAAAACATCGAGAGCCTCGCCCGTTCGTAGCGACGATCCAGTGTGGGCAGCGGCAAACTGGGAGATGCGATGGGCCGGGGCAGGATTAGCAACGCAACAAACAACGCCGAGCCAGCGAGCAGCGGAATGTAGGGCCAACCTTCAAGCCAGCTTGGGCCTCGCCCGCTCAAGGTGCGCGGCTGTGCGTCCTTGACACCGGGTGTCGGGGGTCCGAATGATGAGCGGCCGCCCGTGACGGGTGTCTTATTCGAGGTATCCTTAGCGTCCGAGGCCATTGTGGAAGAGAAGCGCGTTTACGTTCGAGCACCGATCAGTGTGGATATTTCTTGCGAAGATGAGTTGGGCAATAGCTTCGCCGGGGTGACGCAAGATATTAGTATGGGTGGGATGTATGTTGAAGCTGCGTCTTCGCCCGCGTTCGGCGCCAAGGTCACCGTGCTGTGCCATTTGCCTGGGGCAGCCACGCCGACGAAGTTTCCCGGCACAATACGCTGGGTGCGGCCCGACGGCTTTGGCGTGCAATTTGGCTTGTTAGGTGCGAAGGAAACGCATCTTTTGGCCAATCTGATGCGCATCTAATCTAGGGTCTGGCCCGCGCCGCTCCTGTGCTAAGCCACGATCCTGTGGATTCAAGAGAGTTTTTCAACCGCGTTCTGCCGGAGCTCTTTTCCGATCCCCAACTCTTAGCGGGTCGCACTTCGCGCCTGAGCGTGTGTTTTTGCGTAGGTGAAGCGGCGTATTCACTCCGAATCAAAGATGGCCGCTTGCTCGTGAATCCCGGCCGGGATCCGGAAGCTCTGGTGACGCTTGCGCTGGCTGAGGCAGATTTCGGAGCCCTGTTTTCGGGCGTCACAACCGAGCTCCGCGATCAACGAGCAGGTTTAGCATTACAGATTCTCTTGGCCGAGGAAGCGGCACTCGTCGAGTTGCGGGAGCTTCAGGGTGGTGTCGAATTCGCCATCAAAGATGGTGGCTCGGTGCGGCGCTTGCTGCTCAGCCTCGGTCAAGCTGAGCCTGATTGGAGTCAAGCCGAGTGTGTCATCACGACGGAGCTCCAAGATTTTCTGCTGGTTCAAAAAGGCGAAGCGCACCCAGTAGAGCTGATGATGCAAGGCAAGCTTCAGATAGAGGGCGATCCATCGCTTTTGATGCTGCTTGCACCGCTGTTTACCAGCTCCTGAGGGCGCTGGTAGGGAGGTTGTTCAGTTCTTCTTCGAAGGAGAGGGAGTCGCAGCTGCGGGCTTCGGTGCGGGAGCGGGCGGGGTGGGTACGGTCGGCGGTACAGTTGCGGGCTTTGCTGCGGGAGCGGCCGGCGGCACCGTTACGGGTTTGGCTTCGGGAGCGGGCGGCAGTGCGTTGAGTGCCGGAGTGGGTGCAGGCAGCGGATCCCAGCGCAAACCGATGCCAGTTTGATTCGCAATTTTGCGTGTGGTGAAACGCTTGAGCGACATCAGGTAGAGGCCCGGCTCTTTCTTGCGCGTTGAGAAAAAGGCAAGCATGCGGCCGTCGGAGCTGCAGGCGGGGTACGAATTCGAGCCCTGGTTTTGGGTTAAGCGCTGAGTGCCTTTGCCGGACTCGCTGCTCATCACAAGATCTTGATGATCTCCGACCACCACTGCGTAGACCGCGCGGATGCCGTCTTCGGTATCACAAAAGGTGGGTGCGGCAGCCGTGAAGCCCGCCGGGGATATCGGTTTCCCCGCTAACCACAAGCGCTGCGAACCCGATTCCGAACCGCCAATCCAAGCTAACTTTCCCGAAGGACTGAACACGGGGTGCGTGGCGAGTGGTGTCGTGGAAACGCGTTTTAGATTGCTGCCATCGGGATTGGCCGTGTAGATGCCGGTGCCGTTCGGGTCAGCGATCGCGAGTGCCATTTGCGTGTGGTCTTTGTTGAAAGCCACGCTGTACACAGAAGCATTCGAGCGCAAATCGATGTGTTTTTCTTGTTTTCGCAGGAAGCGATACAGACGAAAGGGCGCCAGGGCATCGCTCTTGGCGTAGAATAGCGAGCCAAGTGGGCCAAAGGCGGGTGAGATTGCGGTGGTGTCGGCGGGCGTCACGGGGGTGAGCGCGTTGCCGTCCGCATCCATGGTAAAAATGCGATAATTTCTGCCCCACTTGGTGGAGAAGGCGAACTGGCTGGCGAAGCCGCCGGGGCGACCGGTGAGCGCGCCTAATAAAGCATCCGTAATGCGGTGGGCGGTGACGCGCACTTCATCAGGCTGGATCACAAGCTTCTTCTCGTAGACGGGCTCTTTCCCGACGTCGAGAAAGTAAGCCAACCCAACGACTTCCACTTGACCCTTGGCATTCTTTTGCGCCGCTACCTTCACGATCGATTCGGCACCGAGCTTGCGCCAAGCATCGATATCCACTGGATCTTGAAAACCATAAGTGCCAGGCGGCGCCTTAGCTTCGTCAATCATTTCGAACAAGCCGCTCAATTCCAGATTTCGACGCACGACTCCGCGCAGCACGACATCCTCAAAATCAGGAGAAAGTGAGGGCAAAATCGCGATCTTGGGGAGCTTCTCCTGAACCACACCGGTCACCACGAATTCGCCGAGCAGCGTCTCGTTGGGCTTGGCAACGGCGGGTCTCGTGGCAGGCGCGCTCTTTTGCGGAGCCGCCCCGCTAGGTGTTGTGGGCTTGGGCTGTGCGTGTGCGATGCCGCATGTGCTGAGGCACAGCAGCGAAACGACGAAGCACTTCGCCAGAGAGTGGGTTATGGTTGCGACGCGCATTCGGCAGATTTTCCTGAGAAGGTTGGATAGACGCTGCTATCGAGAATGTCGGGGTAAAGCGGCGGTGGTGGGGGGAGCTCTTGGCCGATGATCGATTGCATGGTGCTTTGCACCTTGGCGTCGAAGATCGGATTGCCACTTGGGCGTTTCAGCGAAAATCCAGAGATCTGACGTGAGCCATCAATGGTGGCCGTGACGCTCGCCGAGAGCGAGCTCAGTGTTTTGCAGTCGAGCTCTCCGAGCGGCGGGCGGAAGCGAGCATTGAACCAGGCCAGGATCTTCATCTTGTATTGACTCACCGCGCGCGCCTTCAGCGGATCGGCTTCAGTCCCCTCTTTCACCCCATCCGCCGCGCCTTCTTGCTCCAGGTTCGGAGCTTCGGCGTCCAAGGAAGCATCAAGGGTTTCGTCGACTTCCTTGGCGATTTCGGCGTCCGGCGGCGGCGCCTCGGCGTCCAGATCAGCCAGCTTGCTCGTGGGGAGAGCTTCCGGAGTTTTGGCAGCCAGGGGCGAGGGGGCGCTGGCCTCCTCGAAGCGTTTCACCGGAGCCTGCTTTTTCCACATGTCCGGCAGCTTGGTGCGGACGCGTTTGCCACCAAGCTTGAGCAAAGGAAGCTCATCCATCACGGGCTTAACGGCAATGGGAATGGCCTTATCCTGCGCCGGTTCCCGCTCGTTGATGTGAGCCGTACTGGCTCCCCCCCAGACAAACATCCCCAGAAATAGCGCCTGAACTGCGAGGCCCAAGATAACTGCGCTTGAAACCTCGCTGGATGAGAATGCTGGCAGCGTCGATGCCATAGCGTTCCTAACGCGGCACAGCTACAGGTTTCACTGGAGCCGTTAGCGGCGTTGGGGCTGCCCGAGGACCTGATTCAGTCAGCTCCTCGACTTCCGGCTGCACCAGCAGATTCAAGGCTTCCACGCCGCTGTTGCGCGCGGCAGCCACCACGCTGGCGACGATCCCGTAGCGCGCGTCTTTGTCGGCTCGGATGTAGAGCTCACGTTCGGTTTGCACGCGCTGATTCTGTTGCAGAGCCTCCGGCACACGGCCCGTGACATCTTCCTCGCCAAACAGCACGCGTTCTTCTTTGGTGATGGTGACAAGTAGCCGTGCATCTTTGACCGGAGTCTCGGCGGCCTTCACTTCAGGCAGGTCGATGCGGAGCCCCGTGGTGAGGAGAGGCGCCGTCACCATAAACACAACCAGCAACACTAACATCACGTCGACCAACGGAGTGACGTTGATCTCCCTAAAGCCACCCCCGCGCCCGCGTCGTCCACCAAGCTTGATGCCCACGGCTCTTACCTACGCTTGCCGGGTGGTGGCTGCGGCGCCGGTTGCCCGGGCGTCGTTCATCAAGGTTTCGACCCAAGCTTCCGCAGAGGCCGAGAGCTCATCGAGCAGGCGCCCAATGCGTGCGTCCACGTAGTTGAAGGCGATAGTTGCCGGAATGGCAGCAACGAGCCCAAAGGCGGTGGCAATCAACGCTTCACCAATGGCAGGTGCCACGACCGGCAAAGAAGCACTCTTTTGTAGGCCGATGCGCAAGAATGCGTCCATAATGCCCCACACCGTACCAAACAGTCCAATGAACGGAGAAGCTGAAGCGATGCTGCTCAAGGTTGGCATCAAGCTAGATGCCCGCTGCTGCTCATCGACTATCGCGCGCTTGGCCACCGCCAGCAAGAGTTCCGTGGTGGGGGTGCTCTGCTGATAGCGGCGGGCGAGCTCAATCACCACGCGTCCACCGGGCGATTTGCGGTGATCGAGCGCGAGCTGAACCAGATCAGAAGCATTCTCCAATTCGGCCGCAGCGCGTTCGAAGCGCAGCTGTGCGGCTTGCATTCCACGCAGCTGTGTCGATTTTAGGAACCAAATCACCCAGACCGCGGTCGATGCAAGCGCGAGCAATCCGAACACGGTCAGGCCCACGCCGGAGGCTCCCAAAATGAGCGTCAGCGGATTGAGTGCGGGTTCTGCTGCAGCGCTCAGCGCAGGCTCAGCCATCAGACGAACTCCTTAAGGTAAGAGAAAATGCAAAAAATCCGCGGGCTTCCCTCATTCGCCGAGCGCGATATCGACGCGACGATCTTTTTCCCATGAAGCTTCATCGGTGCCGTTCGCGTCCATCTCACCGCGCGAGTTGGTGTTCATCTTGGCGAGGGTCAGTCCTTCTTTGCCGATTGCTGCTTTCACATTGCCCGCGCGCTTCTCGCCGAGCACCATGTTGTACTCATCTTCGCCGCGTGAGTCGGCGCGACCGACGATCAACATCTGGCGGCCTTTCAGTGGCCCCGTCATGAAGCACTGTGCGAGCTTGCCAAGCACGGCTTTGTCTTGGGAACGGACGTTCGAGGAATTGAATGCGAAATAGGCTTCGGTTTCCGAGATACCGCAGGCTTTGCGAATGGCGTCCGAAATGCTGACGTTGGATTGCTGAGGGTCTTGACCAGGAGGAGCCACTGGGGCGGCGGCTGCGGGGGCCGTGTACGCGGGCGCCATCGGCGCGATCGGTGACTGCGCGGGAGGCGGCGGGTCAGCTGCACAAGCGAGCGCGATGCCAGAAAGAACTACTGAAAAACCGAAACTTCTTGTCATGTTAATCATCTCCAAATCCAATTGATCTGCAGCTCGCAGCAGACTGCGGACGAGGTGGCAGGTTGTGCGCAAGAAGTACGCGCAAAGGGACCGGGTTGCAAGCTTCAAAGCACTGCTTTTGGGGGTCAGAACACCCGCCACTAGTGTTGCACTGTATAGACAATGAGCCCAATAGTTGTGGCGACGAAGGAGGGCTATCAGTAGCCAGCTCGCGTGACTCTGAGCCGCTGCGCCCAGGGAAGGCCGCGAAGCCTCAAGAGTTGAGAGCGCTAGCAGCGTGACGGCGCCCAAGTGCTTCTTTGCTGAATCGCCCCGCTCGTGGTCACCCGTCATGCCCCGATAGTACGTGGCAGTTTGTACAAGCTGAGCGGATTCGCGTGCATATTCCAGCAAGTCTGTGTGAGCCGCAGAGTCGTTCCAATGAGCCAGAGTGCGTTTCCAGAGCAGCTCAAGGCCGGGATCGACGGTGCCAGGATGAGGGCGCAGGGTCATGGCCTCGTCGGTGGGGTCTTCCGGGGCGCCCTCGGCTTGGAGATTCGAGCCGGGATGGCGGCTTTCAGCGTTTTTGGCAATGTTTCGAGGATGCGAAAATAATCTCGCCGATCATAGCGCTGATTCAAGATATGATAATCTGCGTTGGCGATGCCGACACAACCGAAACAATAGTTGCAACGCGAAAGCCCGACACACAAAATCAGATAGGAGCTGAGATTGCAGCGTTCGCTCGCTTCGCAGTGCTGGCAACCGACCAAGCTCTTCGAGTTTCGACAATGTTGGCATTCGATGCAGCCCTCGCACGTTTCGCAATAGTGGCAGCTGAGTAGCCTCTGGCTGCCGTGGCAAAAGGTACACTTTTCGCAGCCCGTGCACGCCACACACTCCACGCACTCCGTGTTGCCCTGTGTGCGTCCTGAGCGTGCCAAGAGCGCTTGGTACTGTTTCTTGAAGCTTGCGGGCGTGAGTTCCGATCCCATAGTGAATCTTCTGGCTTTGCCGGAGATTGAGTGGTGCGCGCAAGAGCGCTTGCAAGCGTCGTGGTTTTAGGCTTCTTTGCCTACGCTTTCAACGATGCTTGAGCTTCCAATCACTCACCGCAATTTTGTGCCATTCGGTGCACGAGCCCTGAAGCTCGGCTGGCTCGCGTTCGCCGTTTTCTTCTGGTTGGTCGCGTGTGCCCCGCACGCTGACAGACCGACGCCGAAAGCACCGGTTGTCTTCACCCGGCCGTTGCCCGATCCACTCTCGGATCCGGGAACGCAGTTCGGCTGGCGAAGCGCACCGGTCGGGGGCTACCGTGTGGCGTTGCCCGACGCGCGCGGGTGGCGAGCCGAGGCCAACACCGGTCCTTGGTTCTCGCTCAGCCATTCGGCCAGCCATTCGCAGCTGTGGTTTGGATCTTGGCGCGCTTCGCGCATTCTTACGATTGAAGAATGTGCGTCAAAGGTTCGGCAAGCTCTGCCGCGAGTGCGTGAGCTGGAGTCGCCCCGCGCAACCTTCGAGAAAGCCAAAGTTTCCGTGCCGGGGGGCTTTGAAGGGGAGCTCAGTTTGGCCCAGGATCGGCGTGGGGCCGCGACACTCGGACGTGCCATGCTGATCGCGGCGCGACCGGGTGCGTGTTTTGCCGCTGTGTTCGTCACTCAATCAAGCGAAAGCGGAGCGCTGCTGCGCGTGCTCGAGCGACTGGCGGTGCTTTCCGATCGCACACTCACTACCGCGCGCTTTCAGCGCATCGAACAGCGCGTTTCGCGGGACAAGACGGGTGAATAGGATCTCGGCGCGGAGTTGCGCCGTGCAGTGTCGCGGATGTTTCCTGACTGCAACGTCTAGACATACGTTGCATGAGTGCAAGCTTTTCCAACGCTCGCGGTGGTGTGGGCCAAGTACCACAAACTTTGTCACAAAAACTGCCTGACAAACCCAAGCTGCTGGACTAACTAATCAGCAAGAGCACTCCGGTGAGTCTTGTTTAAGATGAAGGATGTTGCAGTACAGCTAGCGGAGCGCGTAAGAGATTTACGGCGTTCCTCGGATCTCACTCAAGCGACGCTCGCCCTCCGTGCAGGCGTAACGGTCGAAACGGTGGCTCGGCTTGAGCGCGTCCTGCGCGACAAACCGTCTGCGAATGCCAATCCTTCGCTTGAAACGCTCGTTCGGCTGAGTGAGGCGCTGGGCGTCGAGGTGGCGGACCTGTTTGTCGCTCCCATGCCTCCGAAGGCCCGAGAAGATCGCTTGAGTTCCGTTTTGCGTAACGCGAGCCCTGCCACACGCCAGCGCATCTTGCGGGTGGCCGAAGCGCTGGCCCGCGAGGATGCCAAGGACGAAGGCGCGGGGGCGATCTCGAAGCGGCGCCTCATACGGGGCTAGCGCTAAGTTCGGTTGAGGATCAACTCTTCGAACGCTTGCTGTTGCTTGCGACTCAGCATTCCCACCGCCACCGCTGAGAGCCCATCCGCACGAAACACGTCGTTGGCGACGCGTTGAATGTCTTCCCTGCGGACGGCGAGCAGCTGCTCAAGCCGCACTGCCGGCGAATCGGGCCGCCCTGAGAGCTCCCCCAGCGCAAAGAATTCGGCTGACGATTCAGGCTCGTCCAGCAGCAGATCCATCTGCCAACACAAGCGCGCGCGTGCTTTGTCCAGCTCGTCCGAAGAGGGCGGAGCCTCACACAGCTCTCGCGTCAAGCGCAGCAGCTCTTCAGCTACGAATGGCGCACGCTCGTGCGATGCATCCGCAGACAATTCAACTAAGCCAGTGTCAGAATAGGTTTCGTAGCCAGCACTGGCGTCGTAGCACAGGCCCTGAGAATCACAGATGCGGTGGTAGAGCCGGGTCGACATGCCGTCATCCAGGATGCGAAGCAACAAATCGCAGGCTGGCTCCAGCGGATCGTGCTCCTTGGGTGCTCGAAAGACGAGACGCAGCGCCGTTTGGCTGTTGTTGTGTTGGACGAAGCGTGAGCGGGGTCCGGTTTGTGCTGCTGGGGGCGCGCTTTCGGGCCGTTTCCCTTGGGCCAGCTCGCGGAAGGTGTGCTCGATGGCGCGTGTAGCCGCCTCGGGATCGATGGGCCCGGCTACCGAAACAATGCAGTTGTCGGACGTGTAGTGAGCACGGTGGTGTTTTTCGAGCGTTGCCTGATCGAAGGTATCGAGATGTTCGCTGTGGCCAATGATGGGGTAGCTGAGCGGATGATCGCCGAAGCTCAAGGCACGCACGAGCGTTTCGGATTCTACGAGTTGCCCGTCTTCGTCGAGGCCTTCCAGAATTTCTTCGCGCACAATACCGCGTTCGATTTCGATGGCGCTATACACGGGGTGCAGAATCGTCTCGCCCAGCAGACGCAGCACCTCAGCGAAGTTTTCCTTGGGAAAAGAGATGGAGAGCGTGCCGTGATCGGCGTACGTGGCGCCGAGCAGTGTTCCGCCTAAGCGTTCGAAGGCAAGCGCTTGGAGATGCGCGGAAGGATGCTCCCTGGTGCCTCGAAACAGCATGTGTTCAAGAAAATGGCTCAGACCATTTTGAGCACGGGACTCAAAGAGTGGGCCAATTCGCAAATGCGTTGTGAGCACCACCCGGTGCACGTTGGGCATCCTGATCGCATGGATGGCGAGACCCGAAGGCAATCGGGTGATCTGGGATTTTAGCTCGGAAAGCGCACTCATTCGGTTTGTTTTCGGTCGAACTTTGGGCCTGCTCAGCCTTCGGGATTGGGTTCTTTGGAGTCGGCCTTCGGGAGGTATCCCGGGCTGATGCGGATTTCCTTCTGCGCCTTCTTTCGCAGCTCCGCCACGTAGCTGGCCAGCGCTTCTTGCGCGCGCACGCCGCGTAGCCCGGTCATCAGCAAGTTCTTGTCTTTGTCGAACTGAGCGCGAGTTGCGGGGTCCCGTTCCTTCAGCTGTACGAGGGCAAGGCCCTCAGATGTTTGCACAGGATTGGCGAGCAGCTCGTCGAGCTTTTTCAGTTCGAAGACCTTCTGTGCAACGGCTTCGCTGGGTAGCGCATTCGCGACGGGTGTGTCGCTGATCGCGAAAGGCGCGCTGATCTCCACTTTAGGGCGATTAGCGGCATCGAGTGCAGGCGAAGTCTCGGCCTTCTCAGGAACTTGGGCGTACTGGCGTGAAAGCTGAGCAATCACATCGCTTAAGGCGTGCCCGGCTTGGGACTTAGTTAACGCTTCTTTGGCGAAGCTGGCGAGCAGGGTCTTAGCACTGGCCTCGATCGCTAAGCGCGCAGTGACGATCTCACGCGCCACGCGTGCCACATCAGCTTTTGCCAGCAGCGCATTCAGCTGCACCACACGGTAACCAGCTTCCGTCTCCACGACGCCGGATTTTTCCCCGGGCTTGAGCGTGCTCACGGCCTTCAACAACTCCTCAGCGCCAGGGCCGTAGCTTTCATCCAGGCAGCCCACACGCCCGCCGAGCAAGCTGCTCGGGCCATCGCCAGCTTCACGGGCTACGCTCGAGAAGGATTCCTTCTTGTTCAGTCGATCAAGCGCCGCATCAATGCGTTCGCGGCTGAGCGTCTTGTCGGCATCCGTCGCTCCGGGCAGAAAATCCACGCGAATTTCGCTGACGAGCGGGCAGTTTTCCTTGAAACGGCTCTGCTCCTGCTTGAGCGCCGCGTCCACGTCTGCCACGTGCGTCGCCGCAAAAGTGGCTACGCTTGCCTCGGAAGCATCCGTGGCGAATTTGCCAAACCAATCGCGGCTGAGATTGACATAGCGAACGGTCGCGCGGGATCGCTCACGCGAAAAGATCGCGAAGGCTTCTTCGTCGGAAACCTGAACGCGCGAGCGCACCAGATCCCGTATGCGTGCGGCGGTGACCTCTCGGCGCTGCATTTCTTTGAACTCTTTCGGGCCGCGGTTGGCCCGAAAACGCAGCTCGCGCTCGTACAGCTTGGAGTCAAATTGGTCATCCGGGCCCTCCACGCGCAGCTTTCGCACGAGCGAGGGCCCGCCGGGCTCACAGCCTCGGCCCGAAGGATCATGACGGCAGAGCAAGAGGTAATAGCCGATCTGCGCGGCGTCCGCGGCTGGCAGTGAAACATGGGCGTGACCGCGGAGCAGATTTTCATCGAGTGCGTCGTCACTCGTAGTTAGGCCGTATTGGTCGGCAACCTTGAGGAGCAGCTCGCGTTCAATCAGGCCATCCAACACGCGCTGTTGGAGCTTGAGGCGCTTGGCATCTTTGGGTTCGATGCCCGGAACCGATACCAAGCCGTAAGCCGCGTTGTACTCCTTAGCGGACACGCAATAGCCAGAGACTTCGACGGCGCACTCCGTCTGGACGCTACCGGCTGCGGACCCGCCACCGCGCTGAAATTCAAGCACGAAGACTAGGATGATGGTGAACACCACGCCGCCTAGAAGGACTTGGGCAACGCCGCCTTTACGAAATAAACTGAGCATTTTAGCTAGGTCCTCAAAATTTCGAGCCCCAGGCTCGAAGGGGCGCGGAACCTAGCATGAGCCTTTTTTCGGGTCCATTGGCCGAAAGCCCCAATAACGCGCCTACTCGTCGTTCGAGGCCGTCTTCTTTTTCAAGCTGAGCAGGTAGTGCAGCTCAGCAAACAGCTCGGCGTCGTCGGCAACCGATTTCTTCAGGGTGATCTCGAACCAGGTGTCCAAGATCGTGGCGCGATCAGCTGGGTCTTCCACCAGCTCGACGTGGGTTGAATGCTCTTGATAGCCGCGGCCGAGCGGCTGGGCGCCGAGGCTACGGGCGTGCTCGAACAACTCCGTCTCAGAAGCGTGTGGAAAGTCGCGCTGTTGGGCGCGCAGAGTCAGGAACACTTCGTGTGACAAACCGGCGGCGACGCCGCTTTCCATGATCAGATTGTCTCTCACGCGCTCAGCCAAGAGCACTCGGTCCTTCAGCGTACGGTACACCTGGAAACCAGCCGCAACGAGACGGCGTTTCAGCTCTTTTGGGTCTTCTGTACTCATACGCTGCTCGTGGGCCGCGACGAATAGAGCGGGAACTTGAAGAGTGCTGGAACCTGCAACGAATTGAGCCTTTCAGA
>Ga0105048_10002806_pt1 | contig 28415 bp, 26 predicted proteins | sample MAT05_FD_78382 | JGI IMG/M metagenome (GOLD analysis project Ga0105048, IMG submission 78382) | Freshwater microbial communities from Lake Fryxell liftoff mats and glacier meltwater in Antarctica - MAT-05 | ecosystem: Environmental > Aquatic > Freshwater > Ice > Liftoff microbial mat | place...
AGGCGGGCAGCGTTCCCGTAGCGTAGCTCTCCCGAGCTGCGCCGCAGTGCGTGCCGGCACGGCGCAGCTCGGGAGAGCTACGCTACATTCGCGGCTTGCCGGCGGAGTGTGAGAAATGCGGGCTAGTCCCCATAGCGGCCTGTTGAAATACCCGGATATACCTCACGCAAAGGACGCGACGGGCGCAAAGGCCTCTGAAGGAGCTTCCCTTTGCGACCCTCGCGTGAGGCTATTTCAAAAGGCTGATGGGAGGATTACGATCAAGATTACGAGTAGGATTGAGAAACGAACAAAAGCGGGATTTTTTGCGCTAACATCCGGAAAGTGATTGGTAGATCGTGCTTGGCGGAGGCCGTGGGCAAAATCCGCCTTTGTCGTGTCGGCAAACCCCAGTTTGTCAGACGCCGACCAGTTTTACGTGGGCGATTCGCGAGGCTGCGCGACGCGAATGCAGGCGTCGTGACGAGGCTGAGCAGCAACACCTATGAGGAGCATTGCGTGCCGCCAGCGCCTCTGGCCATCGGTGCCAGCGCGGGAGTTGACGGTGCGTTCTGGGGGGAATATCGGCCAAGTCCTCCCCGTGCGACGAGAATTACCAAGCAAGCTTGAGCGAACGGGCTTCCCCGCTGCGCGCTTTCCATTTAGACAAAACGCCTCTTTTGTAACGCCTCTCCACCTGCACCACACATGACCAGCACCCAGGAAATCACCGACCGAGTCAAGGAACACAGCCAGTGGGTCACCGCCCTGCAGCAGGAAGTCGGGCGCGTCGTCGTCGGGCAGAAGTATCTCGTGGACGGCCTCCTCGTCGGCCTGCTCACGAATGGCCACGTCCTGCTTGAGGGCGTCCCCGGCCTCGCGAAGACGCTCGCGGTGAAGACGCTTGCGGCCACGATTCACACGGGATTCAGCCGCATTCAATTCACGCCGGATCTGCTCCCGGCGGACCTCGTCGGCACGCTCGTTTACAACCCGCGCGAGGGGGTCTTCACGACGAAGAAGGGACCCATTTTTAGCAACCTCATCCTTGCGGATGAAATCAACCGCGCCCCCGCGAAAGTGCAGAGCGCGCTGCTCGAGGCGATGCAGGAGCGGCAGGTCACCATCGGCGATCAGACCTTCAAGCTGGCCGACCCTTTCCTCGTCCTCGCCACGCAGAACCCGCTCGAACAGGAAGGCACCTACGCACTGCCCGAGGCACAGCTCGACCGCTTCATGCTGAAGCTCCGCATCACCTACCCGAGCAAGGCGGAGGAGCGGCAGATCCTCGACCTCATGGGCACCAGCGCGCCGAAGTTGAATGTGAACGCCGTCGTGGACCCCGCCCAAATCATCCACGCGCGCGAGCTCGTGAACAGCATCTACATCGACGACCGCGTGAAGGACTATATCGTCGATATCGTCTTCGCCACGCGCGAGCCCGCCGCCTACAAGCTGCAAATGGCCGGGCTCATCCGCTGGGGCGCAAGCCCGCGCGCGACCATCGCGCTCACGCTCGCCGCGAGGGCGCGGGCCTTCCTTAGCGGACGCGGCTACGTGACGCCGCAGGATGTGAAAAGCATCGGCATCGACGTCCTCCGCCACCGCGTTGCGATCACCTACGAAGCGGAGGCGGAAAACCTCACGAGCGAGAAGATCGTGGAGAGGGTCTTCGCCACGCTGCCGGTGCCGTAAAAAGCGGACGCATGATCGCCGACTGCCCGCACTGCTTCGACCGCGTTTATTTTCCTGCCGACGGCATCTGCCCGGCTTGTCACGTCAGTGTGCATTCGACGGAAGGTGCTGACTACGAGAAGTGCAAATTCACCGTCTACGAATCGGATTCATTGCCTCAGCAATGCTACGTGTGCGATGCTCCCGCCGAACGAATTGCAAAGTGGGAGCATGCCCTCGTCCTCACTCCGTCGGAAAAATCGCGGTTCAATTTCTTCTCATTGGAACGCCCACTGTACAATGTGCTGTCGAACGCTGCTTCACATGTGGTGCGAATGACCATCAATCTTCCGCAATGCGAAGCGTGCAGCGCAAATCCCGAGGCAGTTCATTTCGAGTTCGACGAGAGAAAGGCGACCTTCATCGTCCACAAGGAGTTTGCGGAACGTGTAAAAACCCTCCGCCCATGATCATCATCCTCGCAAATCACCTCATTGAAGGACGCGTAGCGTCGGCAACAACAATAGCCGTGGGTGACGAGCCTTCTGGGAACCCACGGATCACCGCCATTGCGAGCAAGCCGCGTAGCGGCGGCACAACGCGTGTGAACCGCGCTGCCGTGCGGTTGTTACGCTGCCTGACTGAGAGGCTCGAACTCAACGCTGGTGATGAGCAGCCCGCTCAACAGCTCGCCGAAATCGTCGCCTTCGTGAAAGTAGAAAAACAACCCCGGTTTGGGAACGTGCGCAAAATCGGGATGTTTGATTGTGAGCTTTCGTCCATCCGCGAGATAGACGGAGAAAGGCCGGAAAGGCGTCGTCTTCAGCAGGCTACGAATTTGTTCGAGCATGGGCGCAAATTATTCCGCGTTAGCCGACCGGCAAGGAACAACTGACGGATGGAAGCCGCCCGCGACATCATCAGGAAGATCCGCCACATCGAGCTGAAGACTCGGGGTCTCGTGCAGACTGCTTTCTCAGGGCAGTATCGGTCTGCGTTCAAGGGGCGCGGGATGAACTTCGAGGAAGTGCGCGAGTATCAGCCGGGCGATGATGTGCGGGCGATTGACTGGAACGTCACGGCGCGGATGGGTGATGCGTTCATCAAGAAATTCACCGAGGAGCGCGAGCTGACGGTGATGCTCGTCGTGGATGTGAGCGCGTCGGGCGAATTTGGGAGCGTGAATCTCAGCAAGCGCGAACTGGCGGCGGAGGTCGCGTGCGTGTTTGCGTTCAGCGCGATCCGCAACAATGACAAGGTCGGCTGCATCCTGTTTTCCGATCACGTCGAGCTGTTCATCCCGCCGGCGAAGGGCCGCTCGCATTCGCTGCGCATCATCCGCGAGATTCTTTTCTTCGAGCCGAAGGGCCGCGGCACCGACCTCGCGGGTGCGCTGGAATTTCTCAACCGCGTCACGCACCGCCGGGCGGTCGCGCTGCTGCTCTCGGATTTTCATGCGCCGGATTATGGGAAGCAATTGCGCGTGACCGCCCGCCGTCACGATCTCGTTGCGCTGACGATCGTGGACCCGCGCGAACTGGAACTGCCGGATGTGGGCCGCATCATCCTCGAGGATGCGGAAACGGGGGAGCGCATCCTCGTGAACACCTCGGATCGACGGACGCGGGTGCGTTACGCGACGGATATAGGCGGCTGGCATGACGAATTGCCGGCGGGATTTTTGCGCCTGGGGATCGACACGATCACGTTGCAAACCGATCAGGACTACGTGCCCGCGCTGCGCCGCTTTTTCAGCACGCGGGAGCACCGGCTTTCAATGGGATGATGCTCGCCGCGATCCAGCCAGCCCAGCCCGCGCCGACGACTGCGCCCGCACCCGATCCGCTCGCCGGGTTGCGTGGGAATTCGCCGCCGGTGGATGTGCCCTGGCCGCCGTGGGTGTGGTGGATGATCGGGATCGGCGCAGTCGTTGTGCTTGCGCTGCTGGCGTGGCTGGTGGTGCTGCTGATCAAACGCAAGCCCGCCCCGCCGCCGCCAACGCCGCGGACGCTGGCGTTGCGTGCGCTTGAGGCACTTCGCGGGGAAGTGCGCGAATGCGATCCGTACCCTTTCAGCATTCGTGTCTCGGACGTGCTGCGGACATTTGTGAATGGAGAGTTTGGCATCCGGGCGACCATGCAGACCTCGCCGGAGTTTCTCGCGAGCATCGCGGACTCGCCGAAGTTTTCCGGCGGAGATCGCCTGCTGCTCGCGGCATTTCTTGAGCGGTGCGACATGCTGAAGTTTGCGCGCATCGAGACGCACGCAGGGGGGAATCTGGAGCTGCTCGATTCGGCGATGGCATTTGTGCAGGGGACGCAGGCATGAATTTCGACGTCTTCCGCTTCGCGCAGCCGTGGTGGTTTCTCGTTCTGCTGCTCATCCCGCTGATCGCGTGGTTGCACGGTGGCAGCGGACCTGCGCCTGCGATCCGGTATTCGTTTGTCGAGCCGCTTCAGTCCTTCTGCAAATCGCGCCCTGCTGGCCGGGGCGGCCTGCGGTGGCTGATGATCTTTTTGTCGCTCGGGTGCTTTGCGCTCGCGCTCGCGCGCCCGCGCCTGGGCAAGACGCAGGACACGATCGAATCGAGCGGCGTGGATATCGTCCTCGCGCTGGATGTCTCGGGTTCGATGCAGGCCGAGGATTTCACGCTCGGCAATCAGCAGGCGAACCGGCTGGACGCGGTGAAGGACGTGACGCGCCGTTTCATCGAGGGCCGGCCGAACGATCGCATCGGCATCATCGCGTTCGCGGGGCGGCCTTACATGGTGAGCCCGCTGACGCTCGATCACGACTGGCTGGTGAAGAATCTCGATCGGCTCCGCATCGGCCTGGTCGAGGACGGGACTTCCATCGGCTCCGCGCTGGCGAGTGCCGCGAACCGGCTCAAGGACAAGCAGGCAAAGAGCAAGATCATCGTCCTTCTTACCGACGGCGACGAGACGATCACGACCGTCCCGCCGACGACCGCCGCGGAGGCCGCAAAGACGCTGGGCATCAAGATCTACACCATCGCGGCGGGGACGAACGGATTTGCAAGATTCCCGGTCGGTCGGGATTTTTTCGGCAACAAGGTGTATCGCGAGATGAAGGTGACGGTGGACGAAGGAACACTGAAAAAAGTCGCGGAGATCGGTGGCGGCCAGTTCTTCCGCGCGACGGACACGGAGTCGCTGGACAAGATTTTTTCCGAGATCGACCGGCTGGAGAAAACGGAGGTGAAGCTGAAGCACAAGGTGGACTGGAGGGAGCTGTTCCAGTGGTTCATCGGCGCGGGCGTGGCGATCGGTGCGCTGCATTTGTTGCTCTCGCAGACTGTGTGGAGGACCACGCCGTGAGCGAAATCCAATTTGCCCAGCCGGTGTTTCTGTGGGGCCTCGCGGCGGTGCCGTTGTCTGCGGTGCTGATTTTTCATGCGGAGCGGAAGCGGCGCGAGGCGCTGGACCGGCTCATCGCGGCGCGATTGCAGCCGCGGCTCGCGGGCAATGTGAGCCGGGCGCGGCGGCGTTGGGGCTTTGTGCTGCTGGTGCTGAGGCTGGCATTGGCGCTCGTCGCACTCGCGCGGCCGCAGATGGGCTTCTCGTGGGAGGAGCGCAAGCAGAGCGGACGCGACATCATCATCGCGGTGGACACTTCGCGCTCGATGCTGGCGAACGATTTGCTGCCCGACCGGCTCACGCGCGCGAAGCTGGCCGCGCAGGATCTGCTCACGGAACTGGAGGGCGACCGCGTGGGTCTGATCGCTTTCGCCGGCTCAACTTTCCTGCAAGCGCCGCTGACGGCGGATTTCAGCGCGGTGCGTGAATCGTTGCAGGAGCTGGACACGGAGATCATCCCGCGTGGCGGGACGAATCTTTCCGAGGCGATCAAGGCGGCGGTGGATGCGTTCGGAAAAGGTGAGAGCGAGCATCGGGCGCTGATCATTTTTTCCGATGGCGAGGAACTTGAGGAGGACGCGATCGCGATCGCGCGGGCGAACAAGGATCGGTTCCGCATTTTCACCGTGGGACTCGGCTCGCCGGATGGCTCGCTGATTCCGATCCCGGCGAAAGGCGGCGGGACGGAGTTCCTGAAGGATGAGCAGGGCCAGTATGTGAAGTCGCGGCTCGATGAGAAGCGCATGCGCGAAGTTGCGGAAGCGGCGGGAGGCTTTTACACTCTGCTCCGCAATGGCCCGGCGGAGATGCACCAGATCGTCCGCGACGGCCTTGGAAATATGAAAGAACGCGAAACCGACGCCCACTTTTCAAAACAACCGATCGAGCGCTACCAGTGGCCGCTGGCGGCGGCGATCGTGGCGATCGTGACGGCGCTGCTGCTGGGCGAGCGGCGGCGCGGTTCGGCGCTGGTGCGGGCGGCGGCGTTGACAGTCCTGTGGGCGGCGCCGGTCGAGGCACGGCATGCGGGGATCGGGAAATTTGAGCAGAAGGATTTCGGCGGCGCGCTCGGGGAATTCGAGACCGAGCTGAAAAGGCGCGAACTCGCGGAGCTGCATTTCAACACGGGCACGGCGGCTTACGAACTGGGGGACTACGAACGTGCGGCGGATTCTTTCAGCCGCGCGCTCGGCACTGCGCCGGACGGTTTGAAATCGCGGGCCACATACAATTTTGCCAACACGCTGGCGCGCCGTGGCGTGAAGCACGAGAAGAAGGAGGACAAGCTGGGTGACTTGAAGGAAGCGCTCCGGCAATATGATCAAGTCCTGGGCGCGGAGCCCGCGCATGCCGATGCGAAACATAACCGGGAGATCGTGGCGAAGCTCGTCGAGGAATTGGAGAAGGAAGAGAAGAAGGACGAGCAAAAGCAGGATCAGCAGGACCAGAACAAGGACGGCAAGGACAAGAAGGATCAGCAGCAGAAGCAGGATGGTTCCCAAGGCGGAAAGGACGACCAGGAGAAGCAGGATTCCAAGCAGGGCGGCTCCGGGAAGGACGAGAAGGACAAGCAGGACTCCCAAGGCGGCGGGAAGGACGACAAGAAGGATTCCCAGGAGAAGGGCGACGGTCAGCAGGACAAGAAGAATGAAGCCGGACAGAAGGATCCGAATGGCGACAAGCAGGGTTCCGAAAAGAAACCGGGCGACGGGAAATCCGGTGAGCCGAAGGACGAAAAGCCCGAACCGCAGAAGGGCGAACCTGAGCAGCCGAAGACCGGTGAACTCAAGGCTGCGAATCCCGGACAGCAGCAGCAGCAGGACAAGGGAAACGAGGAGGCGGAAGCCGCAGAGGCATCCGCAGCCGCGCAGGAAGGCCGCATGACGGAGAAGGACGCGACACAATTGTTCGAGGCGCTGCGGAGATTCGATCGGCGTGTGCGGCTGCTCGATCCGAAGGATGAGCCCGTGAAGAATCCGAACCGGCAGTTCAAGAATTGGTAGGAACAACAATGGCGATCCGTGCTTTTTTCCAACTGGCATCTGTTTTCACTGCACTGCTTCTTCTGGCGGTGTGGGTCTCGGCTGCGGAGCCGCGGGTCCGTGCCACCCTTTCCTCACCTACGGTGGGGGTGGGTGAGTCGGTCAATTACGAACTGACGGTCGAAGGTGACGAGGCCCCGCAGAATCCGCCGGTCCCCAATGTGGACGGGCTCGAGGTGCGCGGCACGAGCCAAAGCAGTCAACTCAGCATCATCAACACCAACGTGACGCGGCGGGTGACGGTCACCTACACGCTGGTGCCGAAGCGCGAGGGAAAATTCACGATTCCCGAGATGGAAGTGGTGGTGGACGGACGACGGATGAAGACGCAGCCGGTGATGCTGACCGTGACGGCGGGCGAATCCATGAAAGAGGAGGGTGACTTCGCCTTCGCAAAAATCTGGCTCGAAAAGAAGAGCCTCTACATCGGTGAAGTCGCATCGATTGAGTTGCGGGTGTATCTTGACGCGAGCGCCGACTGGCAATTGCGGAGCAGCCCGAATTTGAATGGCGATGGATTCACGACGCAGCCGATGAGCAAGCCCGGGCAGCGCAACATTCAGTTGGCCGGGAAGACCTATCATCTCGTCTCATTCAACACGGTGATCACACCCGGCAAGGCGGGAACGCTCAATATCGGCCCTGTGCCGGTGGGCCTCGTCGTATCCAAGCCGCTGCGAAATCAGCCGCGCTTCGACATTTTCGGGAGAAACACGGGTTCCGCGCTGGAGACGACTGTGAACGCTCCAGCGTTCGAGATTCAGGTGAAGCCGCTGCCAGTCGAGGGGCGCCCGATGGATTTCTCCGGGGCAGTCGGGAAGTTTGAATTCGATGCGACCGGAAGGCCGGACCGGGTGAAGCTCGGTCAACCGGTGACCATGAAGCTCACGGTCAAGGGGCACGGTAATTTTGATCGGATCGGCCAGCCGCCGCTGGCGGACCCGGATGGCTGGACGAGCTACACCGCCAAGCCGCAGTTCGATGGCGCTGAGAACGGCGGGACGACGGGGGTGAAGACGTTCGAACTGCCCGTGACGCCGACCGTGAAGAAAACCGCGATGCCAGTTTTCGCGTTCAGCTTTTTCGATCCCGAGGCAGGGAAGTACGTCACGCTGAAGAGCGCTGCTGCTGCGCTCACCGTCGAGGGTGACCCCGTGGCGGCGGCCCCTTCACCGGCGCTTGCCGTGGAACTCGGTGCGGTGAGCGCGGGATTTGGCCCGCGCATGTCGCCCGCAGTTTTGTTTGGCACCATGTTTGCGCCGCTGCCGCTGATTCTCGCCGCGATGGCGTGGCGTGCGCGCAAGCGCGATGGAAAAGCTGCGAGGCTCGCCGCGTTGCGCAAAGAGCAGGCTGCGATGATGGCGCGGGTCAAGAGTGCGAGCGATCGCGCCGAGGTGCTCGATGCGGCGGTGAAGACATTGCAAATCCAGGCCGCGCTCGAATCGGGACGGGACGGAACTGAATGGGATCTCGCCGGTATCCTGAATTCGCGGAAACTCGACGCCGGGGCGGAGGAAGCAGTCCGCGAACTCTTCGAGGCGCGGAATGAGCGGCTCTACGCGGGGGCATCGCGCGGGGACGATCGGATCAGCGACCGGGAGCGCGACCAGGTGCTGGACACGCTCGCCAATTTGCAAAAGGTGCCGCGGATATGAGCAGGGGCATCGGATTCGGAGTCCTGTCGGCACTGCTGGCGGGAGTTTTGTGCATCGGTGCGATGGCCAGCGCGGAGGGTGATTTTGCGGTGGCGAATCGCGCGTACGCCGAGGGTGATTTCGCCACGGCGCTGCGGGCTTACGAGCGCTCGCTGGCGGATGGGTTTCATGCGAATGCGCTCTACAATCTTGGGAACACTTGTTTCCGCCTCGGAAAATTCGGCCCCGCTGCGCTGAGCTACGAGCGAGTGCTCGCATTGCGTCCGCGTCATCCCGATGCGACGGCGAATCTGAAACTGACGCGCGAAAAGTCGGGCGCGCGCCTCCTCGACGATCCTTGGTGGGAGCGCGCGTTGCTGTGGCTGACGCCAGGGACTTCGACCGCGATGGCGATTGGCGGCTGCTGGATCTTTCTGTTGCTCGGTGGCTCGCTCGTCTGGCGCAAGAAGAGCGGAGCCGGTGTCTGGGGCTGCGGTCTCGGTGCGTTGATCATGGCGGGATACGCGGCGGCAATTTTCTGGGAGCAATCGCAGCGTGAACAGGTGGCGATCGTGATTGCCGAGAAGACTGCGGCCCGGGCTGAACCCGCGGAGCGCGCACCGGTGAGTGAAGCGCTCCCGCCCGGCAGCGAGGTGCGGGTGATCGGCGGGCATGCCGGCTGGGCTTATTGCCGGCTTCCCGGTGGCCAGCGGGGCTGGGTCCCATCCGCATCCCTCGATTTCATTCTGCCACGGAAAAGGATCTCGGGTGGCGTGGATGGAGGGTCCAGGGAGGATGCGCAGAAGCCCGCGCTACCCTCGCTGGCAAGTGCGGCGGCACTCCCCGTGGCCGCCAGCGTTTCAGACTGGCGGAAGGAACTTTCCCGGGATCCCGGATCTTTCGTGGCACTCCGTCCCGCGAGCTTCCACTATGCGTTCGGATGGAGCGGACTCACGGCAGCGGAGGCGGATGTGGAGTTCAACAAATCTCCCGACGGCCAGTGCGTGCTCGATTTTTCCGCGAAGACCACGGGAATCGTGCGGTCGATGTGGAAGCTGGATGCCGTCGCCGCTTCCGCGTGCAACCCCGTGACGTTCCGTCCTGCGAAGCTCACCCAGATGGAGATCTACAAGGACAAGAAGGTGACGACGGTGGTGGATTTTCTCGCAGACGGACCGACCCGGCTCCGCAAGCTGGAACCGCCCGAATTGGGTTCAACGACGAAGGCGAAGTTCAATTTTCCTGAGGTACACGATCTGAACAGCGCGGTGCTTTTCATCCGCAGCCAGCGGCTCGAGCAGGGCGACACGGTGCGCCTGTGCGTCTTTCCCGCGAGCGCGCCGTATCTCACGACGGTCACTGTGATTGGTCGCGAGAAAATCAAGGTCGCGGGCCGCGAGTGGGAAGCGATCAAGTGCGATCTGCAACTCAGCCGCATTGAGGACGATTTCCGGCTCACGCCGCATAAGAAGTTCAAGAAGGCGACAACGTGGATTTCGGACGACAGCGACCGGCTGTTGCTGAAGATCGACACGGAGATTTTCGTCGGCACGATCTGGGCCGAACTCCAGAGCGCGAGCTTCCCGGAGAAAAAGTAGCGCGTTACCGGATCCAGAAATCCCAGGCCACCGAAGAGTCGCGGCGGCGGTTGGGATTGTAGAACGGCTTCAGCAGCGGGCCGCCGGGCGGACGCGACGGCAGCAGACTCATTTCCGCCAGCGTTTCGAGATCGAGACGCCCGGTGCGGCTGAGTTCATTCTCCGCCTGATAAAGGAAGATCGCCTCGCTCGTCGCGGGCCCTGCGACACCGTCGATAGGGCCGCGGTAGTGCCGCCGCGCCGCCATGATCGACTGGGCGCGCCGAACGGTGTTCTGCTGCACCTCGCGAGGAGCATCCGCGTAGGGCGTTCCGCGGAAGGTCATCGTCATCGGTGTGGAAATAGGCGCAGGGATTTGGGTTGGTGGATCGACTACCGCGTATCCATCCGACCGCAGCCGACGTGCGGATGCGGCGTCGTCATCCGCAGGAACGGGAGCCTGCGCGCCATCCGGATTCTGCTTTGCCGCAGGGGCCGGCTCGTTGCGGACGATGGCTGGTGCTGCCTTCTCGGGTGGGACGTTGGGATTCAATTGCTTCGGCGCGGGGGAGTCACCGGCAGGGGGCGGCGTGGGCGGTTTGCCGGAAGCCCCGCCGCCCTTTGACCCCAGCCCCAGTGCGGCGAGCGTCTCTGCGTTCTGTTTTCCAGTGACGGAAATGCCGTTGCGGATTTGGAAACGCCGGATCGCTGCGTCGGTCTCGGTGTTCTCCGAGCCGGTAATGTCCCCATAGTAGAACCCTTGGTTTTTCAGCGCCGCCTGGACGTCGCGAATGTGGTCGTTGGCGAGGGAGGAGACCAGGCAACACCCGGAGACGAGGAGGAACGTGAGAGGTTTCATGGCTGCGAATGGAAGATTGGACGGAAACGGCGGTCCGTCAATTCACTGCGGGTTTCTGAGCCGGACCGAATCTGCTCAGAGAAGCGGAATCTGTGGATCGTCCTTTCCGTTTTCCGGCTCCGAATCGGACACCGGGATGGGCTGGGATGAAAAAAGAGGTGGCTCGATCAATGGCATCCGCGGGTGCTCGAAGCGCGCCAGTTCCGCTTCCGTCGAAGCGCGCGTGACGATCTTCAGGAGAGGCTTCGGGCCGCTCCTTTCGATGAGGCCGCGGACCACTTGGCCGCGCGGGATTTCATCCCAGATGAGTTCGCGCGTGCGGTCCGACCGCTCGGCAAAACGATCCGCCGGGACATCCACCAGTTCGCCACCTTTTTTCTCCCACCAACGCAGGATCTCGTGCCGTGCGAAGCCCGCCCAGACGAGCTGCAAGCTGCCGGACTTGCCCCATACGGGCACCCATTTCCCGGGCCGAAGCACGCGGGTGTTCAGTTCGAGCGCGGCGCACATGGTGGAGTGCCGCGGATGCAGGGACTACTGGCCCTGTCCGAGTGAGTAGCCGGGTTTGCCGTCGAAGTGATAGAGGAGTTCCATCTTCACGAACTCGAGGCCGGCGTTCGTGATTCGATCCAGCAGGGCGATGATGGCGCGGTGCGGGAGCGGCGTCGGGGCGTCCTTCGGAAGGTTGAAGCGGCAGCGATACACATCCACGCAGAATGTCTCCGCGTGACCTTTTGGCCAGACGGTCATGCCGCGGTTGGAGAGCATCTCGAGCTTCAGGCCCTGGCCTTCGAGCGGCTGAAGTTTCGCGGCGAGCGCGTCGGGGCGGCCGAGGAATTCGATGAAGACATCCGCTCCGTTCAGTTCCTTCTTTTCCGTGGAGCGCACGTAGGTCGGCGCGACGATCTCGGGCATGCCGGCGGCTGCTGCATAGCTCACGGCCTTCAGGGTCTCGGGCTTCTGGCCGAGTCGCGCGACGACCGCGTCGGCGAATGCCTTGGTGCCGACCTTCTGGCGGCTCACGCCTTCCTTGTAGATGTCGTAGGTGTGAATGCCGTCCTCGATGGTCCTGAGCCACGCGTTGTGTGCGCGCTCCGCGATGTCGTACTGGCCGATGTGCAGGAGCATGAGGATCGAGCCGAGGAAAAGGCCTGACGGATTTGCGAGGTCCTGCCCTGCACGGCGCGGTGCGGAGCCGTGGATGGCTTCAAACATGGCTGCCTCGATCCCGATGTTTGCGGAACCGGCGAGGCCGACCGACCCGGCGATCTGCGCCGCGACGTCGGAAAGAATGTCGCCGTAAAGATTCGGCATGACGACGACGTCGAAAATTTCCGGCGTATCGGCGAGTTTCGCCGCGCCGATGTCCACGATCCAGTGTTCCTTCTCGATGTCGGGATAGTGCGCGCCGATTTCGTCGAACACCTTGTGAAACAACCCGTCAGTCAGCTTCATGATGTTGTCCTTGGTGAAGCAGGTCACCTTTTTGCGCCCGTTGCGCCGCGCGTAGTCGAAGGCGTAGCGGACGATCTTTTCCGTGCCGGGCCGCGTGATGAGCTTGAGGCACTGCATCACGTCGATGGTCTGCCGATGCTCGATGCCGCCGTAAACATCCTCCTCGTTTTCGCGGACGACGATCACGTCCATCTTCGGGTGCTTGGTATCGACGAACGGGTGATACGAGACGCAAGGGCGGACATTCGCATAGAGGCCGAGCGCCTTGCGGGTGGTGACGTTAAGGCTCTTGAAGCCACCGCCCTGAGGCGTGGTGATCGGAGCCTTCAGGAAAACTTTCGTGCGCCGCAGCGAATCCCAAGCCGATGGCTCGATGCCCGCGGAGTTGCCGCGCAGGTACACTTTTTCGCCGATTTCGATGGTGTCGATTTCCAGGCGCGCTCCGGCTTCCTGGATGATGTGAAGGGTCGCAGCCATGATTTCCGGACCGATGCCGTCTCCGTGGGCGACTGTGATGGATGTTGTTTTGCTCATAGAATTGTGAAGTGACAAACGCGCGACCGTTTACACGCGGACACCGATCTTGTCACCAACTTCGGAGGACAACTTCTCCCCGGCACCTGAATCTGCGCGCGGAGTCCGGCCGATGGGCTTTGCTCGATCCCGTCGGCAATCGCCGGTCTGGGTCAACTACGAACCGTAGCTGCTTTCGACGCGTGTCGCCACGTCGCGGTAGCCGTAATCGACCTCGTAGATCTGCTTCATGCAGTCGAGGTACTCGGCGCTCTTGCCGAGTTTCTCGAGCACGATGCCCATCTGGTAAACGATGTCCTTCTTCGTCGAATCCATCACCGTGGTCTCACTGGCAGCGTCTTTGAACTGCTTCACCGCGAGATCGAGCATGGACTTCTCCACATAACACCGGCCGAGCAGATTCATGGCCTTCAGTCGGACGTTCGGATTCTGTTTCGCGCGCTGCAGCTCCGGGATCGCATCCGTAAACTGCCCGGCCTTGATCAGCGCCTCGCCGAGTTCATAGCGGAGCATCAGGTCGGTTGGATTGTCAGCAACCCGTTTCCTGGCGACCTCCAAGGCCGACGATTCCCGCTCGCGCCTCAGTTCGTTCAGTTCATCCACGTAAGGGCGGGCGTCCGGGAGATCCGGATCCACTTGGCCGAGCCACTCCTCAAGGACGGCGATCCGGCGTTCCATTTTCTTGAACTTCAAATCGGAGCACTTGCGCGCGATGTTGGGATCGCCCCCGGTCAGGACTGCGTCGGTGTGGGTGTAGAAATAGATGGCGTTGTCCAAGTAGCCTTCGGACTCATCGGCGGGACTGGCATTCGCCACGCAGGTCTCGAACCACTGCTCGTAGAGGGTCGCGATCCGCCGGGAGAGATCCACGTTATCCGGGTTTTCCTGCCACTGGGGAAAGGCCTCGCCGACTTGCTGGGAAATCTGTTCGGCGGTCCGGACGATGCGCGACTTGTTCTCGAGCGCGATGGCCTCGTCCTTCTTGCTGATGAGGTCGCGGAAATTCATCGATCCGCTGCTCTGGGCCACCTCCTCCCAGCGTCCGGACTTCATCGTGGCGGATGCGGAGGCGTCCTTGGCCTTCTTGTTCGCCTCCAGATCGGCGGGATTGAGCTGGACGATGCGGCTGTAAACGGCGACGGCCTTGTCGTTGTCGCCCATCGCGATGTATTGGGATGCGAGCTGATGGAGCAGCTTGGTGTCCTTCGGGTTTGCGCCCACCAGCGTCTCCAAGGCAAACGCAGCAACCTCCGGGAGGCCCGCCTTGTTGGCCGCGTCGAAAAGAAGCTGATTGCCCTGCGAACTTTGCGGATCGGATGCCAGGCTTTTCTCCGCGAGTTCGATCGCGGCGAGAGGATCCTTTTTCAAGGTGGAACTCGCAGTCATTCCGAGTGTGGTTCCCGCGAGGGAAAAGCCGGACTTTTTTCCTCCCTGGCTCGCCAGAGCTGCCGCACGGAGCACCTTTCGACCGTCGAGAAAACCGGGCGCCTGTTTGAGGACGGATTGCATCAACTGGATGGCATATCCGTGGTTCCGTATCTCATTCGCGTGTTTCGCTTTCAAAAACAGCGCACGCTGAGGCTCAGTCAGTTCTTTCTCGGTGATTATGGCCATACTGTGGGGCCGAGGATCGTAGCATTCCCGCGCCTCCATGACAATGGACAGGCGCGCCCTTTTTTCGACGAAAGACCACGCGTCCGCTGGCGCGTCAGCTCGCCGGTGCTGGAGCCTTCTTGGCGGCCATGCCAAAGATCGTCTTCAGCGACTCGACTTCCTTCTTCGAGTTCTCGCCGAAATTCGAAACCCCGTGCTCGAAAAGTACGATGAAGCAGAACGTCGAAGCGACGAACAGGGCGAACCAAAAAACGGAGCGGAGAAGCGACATGGTAGTAATCCCCGGTTACCGCAGGTTACGTACCAGCGCAACCGGTTTTCGTCCCGGACCCCTGGCGGCCACCTCCGCGTAGATGCTACTGGATGACCTCGCTCGGAGCCGGTTTCCGGCGACGGCGGGAAGGTCCCTCGTCTTGCATGTCGGCGTCTTCATCGACGTCCGTGCGCTTTTTGCGGGTCGTCTTCTTTTTCTCCTCCTGCGGTTCCTTCTTCAGGATCTCCTTCAATACTCTTCCGGCGATGGGCGCGGCATTGGTGCCACCATGCACGTCGTTGTCGCCGGCCTTGCCCTCATACACCACGGCAAACGCATACTGTGGGCGCTCGACCGGGGCGAATCCGACAAACCACGCTGCGACCTTTTCCTTCTTCCCCGAACCCCACTGCGCTGTGCCAGTCTTGCCGGCCACTTTGAAACCAGGCACCGCGGCCCGCCCCGCCGTTCCAGCGCGGCTGCTTACGACTCCTGTAAGTCCCGCCCGCAGCGCCTTCATTGTATCGCGGTGGATGTCGATCTGGTCGCGCACCCGGATGTCGTAGCCGTAGGCTATCCGGCCATCGAGATCCTGGACTTGCAACACCAGCCGTGGCTGAAAGATGGTTCCTCCGCTCGCAACGGAACACATCACCGAAGCCATCTGGAGCGGTGTCACCTGAGTGTCACCCTGGCCGATGCTCATGTTTGCGATGTCTCCGGGCATCAGGCGCCGGTTGTAATGTTTCATCATGTACTCGGTGGTCATCAGGTTCCCTTTCTCCTCGGCGGCGATTGGGATGCCCGTCTTATTCCCGAGCCCGAGCCTCGCCGAGTAGTCCAGAATCGGCCGGTGACCGGCCTTGAGACCCATCTTGTAAAAGTACGTGTTGCAGGACTGCGTCAGCGCCTCGACGAAATTCAGCGGTCCGACATCGCTTCGCTTCCAGTTCTTGAACTTGATCCCACCGATCGTCACCACGGCCTCGCCCCCGAATTCGTCGTCCGGATCCACGTAACCTTCGTTCATCGCCGCAAGGCCGGTGATGACTTTGAAAACGGAACCCGGCGGATAGGCTGCGCGGAAGGCCCGTGGATAGAGCGGATTGAAAGGATCCTTTTTGAGCCTTTCATCCGCTTCGGTCGAAATGCTCGGCACGTAGAGGTTCGGATCGAATGCCGGCTCCGACGCCATCGCCAGAATCTCTCCGGTCGTCGGATCCATCACCACCATCGCGCAGGGACGCTTCGCCGCGACCAGCGAGCGCTCGACCACTTGCTGGATTTTCAAATCCAACGTCGTGACCACATTCTGACCCGGCTTCGGAGGCAGAATGATCTTGTCCACCGCCTTCGCGCCCTTGGCATCGAAAGACACGTGCATCACCCCGTGTTTGCCCGTCAGTTGTGTGTTGAAGGATTTTTCGAGGCCATCGCGGCCTTCGTACTCGGGCCAAAGCAGCTCGTTGTTTTCGATCGCGCCCGTCTGGTAGCCGCCTTGCCGTCCGACAAAACCAATCAGATGCGACGCCAGCTTTCCCTGCGGATACGTGCGCAAGTAGATTGGGGTCGCGATCAGCCCGGGCGGCTTGTTTCGCTTGAGGCGGTCGAGTTCGGACTCCTTGAGATCGTGCGCGATGAGCATCGGCATCGTCCCGCGTTCCTTGTAATGCTTCAAGGCCCGCTCCGGATCGACCTTGATGATGCGCCCCGTGATCTCCTGCGCCTTGCGGAGCTGATCGGCGATATAGCGCGACGCTTCCGTATCGGTGAATTGCGGGGGGGAAGGAAAATTGATCGCGAGATTATGTGCGACTCGTGTTTGCGCAAGCGGCACGCCGTTCCGGTCGGTGATCTGGCCGCGCGGGGCGGGGATTTCAAAGCTGTAATTGCGAGCGAGCTTCTGCGTCTCCCAACTCGGCTGAAGACTCAAATCCGGCCGGGCCGCTGCTGCGACTGCGACCGGCTGGACCGGCTTCGCCTGGACGGCGGCAGGCGCGACCGGGGCAGGAACCGCGTCGCCTCCGATGATCGGGGCGCGGCCATTTGGGTAGGCCACCACGACGGGTCGCGGCGGCACCGGCTCTGGCGGCGCCTGCGCGGGCAGCGGCGCGACGAATGAGATCGCGCAGAGAATCAATGGCAGGGGTCGATGGGTCACCGGCGACAATTTATCGAGGGAAGATCCGCTGCCAAGCGCCAAGATTCGGCACGGGTCAGAGCGGGCGTGATTCAAAGTGGGTCCAGAATGAAGGCAGCCGACGCGGGAAATGTGGCACAGTTCGTCCCGGCTGTGGGGCCAGCGGGCGTGCCGCCCGGTGTGTGCAAGGAGGCGTGGCGCGACTCGCGCGTCGCCGCCGGTGAGCAAGCCGCGCTGCGGGCAGGGTGCCCGCAGGCCCCCCACAGCCGGGACGGGCTGTGCCACGCTCAGGAGCCGGCCGTACCACGTTCCGCGCCCGGCTCTTTCCGGACCCACTTTGAATCACACCCGGTCAGAGCCGAAATCTCGGATTCTGCGCCATGAAACGGTACGGATTTCCATAAATCACCGCATCGGTGTGTTCCTCGATCCAGCCGCGTTTTTTCATCTCGACCGCAGTCTTCGGCACGGCGAGCGGCACGCTCACTCCCCAGTCGCAGGCCGAATTCATCCAGATGCGTTCCGCTCCGAAGTTCTCGAGGATGTCGATCGCCCGCGCCGGTGTACACTTGGATTCGGGATACAGCGTCATCCCCGCCCACATCCCGGTATCGAGCACCATCTCCACCGTGTGCTCCTCGACATGGTCAATGATGACCCTGCCCGGATCGATCCTCCGATCGCCCTTGATCACATCCAGGATCAGGCGCGTGCCCTTCAGCTTGTCCTCGAGATGCGGTGTGTGAACGAGAATGAGCTGGCCGTGGCGGGCGGCGAGGTCCACATGCCGCTCGAGGATCTTCACTTCGTTGCGCGTGTTCTTATTCAGACCGATCTCGCCGATTCCGAGCACATTTGGCCGGGAGAGAAATTCCGGGATGATCGAGAGCACCTCCTCCGCGAGCTTCATGTCCTCGGATTCTTTGGGATTGATGCACAGCCAGGAAAAATGCGGCAGGCCGAATTTCGCCGCGCGTTTTGGCTCATAGTCGGTGAGCTGGCAGAAATAGTCGTGGAAGCCCTGCACCCCGCTGCGGTCGAAGCCCGCCCAGAATGCCGGCTCGCAAACCGCCTGGCATCCCGCGATCACCATCGCCTGGTAGTCGTCGGTCACCCGGCTGACCATGTGCCCGTGGGGTTCGATGTAGCGCATGTTCGGATCAGCTTTCTTTGCCGGGCCACGCTCCGACGGCACCCTTGCCCGGCGATTTTTCGATCGGCTCCGTAGTCGGGTCGCTCAAGGAGAGCAGCACGCCGCGCGCACGGATGGGTTCTCCGGCCGAGAGTTCATCGAGAGCCTTGCGGAATGCCGCCAGTCGAAAATCCGCCTCGCCCTTGCCGCGGTCGATGCGGTCGAGGAATGCAGCGATGTCGATCAACTTCGACCGTGCATCCATGAAATAGAGGTCCAGCAATTCGTTGCGGGTCATGGTGGGAACCTTGCGCGGTTCGCGACGGCAAGCAAGAGGGGCGGCGCGAACAAGCACGCCGCCCCCCGTTGCACAAACCGGAATCGTCAGCCGATCCTAGTCTTCGGCCTTATACAGCTTGTGGCCCTCTTTCTTCTGGCCATTGAGCTTGTCCATGACCGCCTTGGCGTCGTCCATCTTGCCACCTTCGATCGCCGCCTTCAGCGCGTCGAGACTCTTGCCGACCTCCTCCATCGACGACTTGTAGCCGGCGAGGAATTTGGCCTTCTCGGCCGCAGGCACATCCTTGGTCTTTGCGGGTTCGTATTTCAGACCAGCCGCATTGGCGGCCTTCGCTTCGGCGATTTTCGCGAGGTTCGCATCCTTCTGGGCTGCATCGGTCAGGTTGCGGTTGACGGCTTTCAGCGCCTTGCTGATTTTTTCCATCTCCTTGGTCAGCGGCGTATCTTCCTCGGCGAAAGCCGGGACCGCGATTGCGCACGCGGCGAGCAGGGTGAACAGGGTGAACAGGTTCTTGAGTTTCATCTGGTTGTTTTGGGTTGTTTCGTGGTTTTGAAGGTCCCCGGCGGTGGACCGACGGGTCTTCCTGCCCATTGACGAAAGTTCGCGCCCTTTAGTCAAAGTTTCTTTCTCGCCCGCCGGAAAAAATTCGCGACTAAAGGAGCGGGTAAATGAACGGCGCCGCGCCAGGGAAGGTCACCGTGATCGCGATAATCGCTCCCAGCGCGAGGAGGACCACGATGATCGGAAGGAGCCACCACTTCTTGTTTTGCCGGAGCAAGGCGAAGAGTTCGCGCAGAAGCCCCGGCTGTCGCGACCTGGCCGCATTTTCAAATGCCCGGGGATCATCCTTCATGGCTCAATACTGGCGGAAGGAACGCTCCGCGTCATTCACCTTCTCGGCATCCTTCCAATAGCTGCTCCGTTCCGGCTCGAAGCGGCGCTCCAGGGGATCGCGGCCGGCAATTCGCAGCAACAGCCCGATCGGCGTTACGACCAGATAATACACCGCGGTGAGCAGGACATTGCTGACGACAAAACCAATCGCACACCCGAGCGCGTGCCAGAGGATGTAGAACGGCCGCGCGATCCACGGGGCGAGCCAAAACAACAATCCAGCCGCCGCACCGGCACCCGCCAGCCACATGGTCCAGCCAGACCAATGGTCCGTCCGAAGCCAGCCGATGATCCCGAGGATGAGCGCGACAAGCGGCACCCCGAACGCGATGCTTTTCGCAAACGCACGCCTCCCGGCGATGTCCGGATGCCAGTTCACATCTTGGAAGGGGTTGAACATGGATCGCTGTCAGTTTTTCCGCGGCGTGCGAATCAATCGAGTTGGTAACTGCGGAGATGGCGGTCCCGCCCGGCGTCCGGCGGTTGCGCCTGTTCCTCCTTTTTGAGCACGCAGTTTTCGATGACGAGCGTGTCCATATCGCACGCGATGAAGCAACGGCAGGCGTCTTCCGGTGTGCAGACGATCGGTTCGCCGCGGATGTTGAAGCTCGTATTCACGAGCACGCCACAGCCGGTGCGCCGCTTGAATTCGCGGATGAGCCGGTAGTAGCGCCCGTTGCGTTCCTCAGTCACCGTCTGCACCCGCGCGGAATAATCGACATGGGTGATGGCTGGCAGCGAACTCCGCGGCACGCTGACCCGCTTGCAAAGATCCGGCTCCTGCATTTTTGCACGATCCCCGTCGCCAATCGGAAGCCTGTGTCGGGAACCCACTGGCGCGACGAGCAGCATGTAGGGTGATTCCCGGTCGAGATCGAACCACTCGCCGACATCCTCGGCCAGGCAGCTCGGCCCGAAAGGGCGAAAGCTCTCCCGGAATTTGGTGCGCAGATTCATCCGCGCCTGCATCTCCGGATTGCGCGGATCGCCGAGGATGCTGCGCGCTCCGAGCGCGCGCGGGCCGAACTCCATGCGACCTTGGAACCAGCCGACGACCTTCCCGGCGTCGATCTCTGCGGCAACCTCGGCGAGGAGGGCGTCCTCCTCGGGGTAGTGCAGGTAGCTCAGTCCGCTCGCGTCGAGAAAGGCGCGGATTTCTGCGTCGCTGAATGCCGGTCCGAGCAACGCGCCCTTCAACGCATCGCCGACCCGCGCGACCCGCGGCGTACCGAGCATCTGGTGTGAGACAAATAATGCGGCCCCGAGCGCGCCTCCGGCATCTCCCGCCGCCGACGGGATCCAGATGTCGTCGAAGATCCGTGCGCGGAGGAGATCCCCGTTTGCCACGCAGTTCAGCGCCACGCCGCCGGCGAGGCAGAGGTTCCTCGCGCCGGTGATCTCCTTTGCATGGCGCGCCATCCGGAGGAGGATCGCGCTCGTCACGCTCTGGATGCTGGCCGCGAGATCCATCTCGCGCTGTGTGATCGTGCTCTCGGGCTTCCTTGGCGGGCCGCCGAAGAGCGCTGCGAACGACGGTCCGGTCATGGTGAGACCTCCGGCGTAGTCGAAATGCCGCAGGTTCAGCCGGAAGGAACCGTCCTGTTTCAGATCCAGCAGCTCGTCGCGAATGATGTCGGCATATTTCGGCTCACCGTATGGCGCGAGACCCATGAGCTTGTACTCGCCCGAGTTCACCTTGAAACCGCAGAAATAGGTGAAGGCCGAATACAGCAGCCCAAGCGAGTGGGGAAAGTGGAGCGTCTTCAGCAGTTCGATCCTGTTCCCCCTGCCCACGCCGATGCTCGCCGTGTCCCATTCGCCGACACCATCGAGAGTAAGAATCGCCGCCTCATCGAAGGGCGATGGAAAAAATGCGCACGCTGCGTGGCTTTCGTGATGCGTGGTGAAGGCCACGCGCTTGCGGTATTCGCCGTGGAGGGACTTCTTGATCTCGCGCGGCAGGTGCAGCTTCTGCCTCAGCCACGCAGGCATCGCCAGCGTGAACGCCCGCAGACCACCGGGCGCGCGTGCGACGAATGTCTCGAGCAATCGATCGAACTTGAGCAGCGGTTTGTCGTAGAAGACGACGTAGTCCACTTCCGCAGGACGGAGCCCGGCTTCGCGCAGACAGTATTCCACGGCGCGCGCGGGAAAACCGGCGTCGTGCTTGATTCGCGAGAACCGCTCCTCCTGGGCCGCGGCGATCACTTCACCATCCCTCACCAGCGCGGCGGCGCTGTCGTGATAGTAGGCGGAGATTCCGAGGATGCTTCGAGGCATGGGAAGCGGGACGATGCCCTGACTGTTGGCGCGGCCAGCCTCAGCCGTCGAGCCATGTTCGTCCCCGCCGCGAAGCGGGGCTCACTGCGCGGCAGCCTTCTCCAGTTCCTGCTGATCGAGTTTTTCACCGAGCTCGGCCAGCACCACGGTCACGTAGCCTCCGCCTAGCTTGACGGCCTTGAGATAGTCGGCGAGCGCCGCGGCTGGCTTGTTTTGCAGATGCCAGTGCAGGGCTGAAAAGGTCCAGACCGCCAAGGAATTCGGATCGAGTTCGCGCGCGTTCGAAAACAATTTCTCCGCCTCGTCGAATCGTCCGAGCCGATCCAGCGCCCACGCTGCGCGTAACACCAGCTTGACGTCCTGCGGGTAGATCGAGATGGCCTCCGCGTACATTTCGTAGGCTTCTTCGATCGCAGCCGTCTTTGCGTCCGGCGAACGAAGGCGCTGGGCGAGGAGTTGCTGCACCTCGCCCAGTTGAAAGTACAGTTCCGGGTTGCGCGCCCCCCGGCCGATTGCCTCGCCGGCGTCCTTCACAGCCGGTCCGATCTCCGCAGCGGCAAACTTTCCACGGGCTGCTTCGACAAAGATTTCACCCGGAAGAATGGGTCCGCCTGCCAGAAGCATCCAGACTCCCAACCCGGCCGGCACTGCGTGCAGAATGCCGCGAGGCCATCCGGTCACCGCCTCATCCGGTTCCGTTCGGACCGTGGCGATGATGCCAAAGAGCCACGCGAGCAGGAGCATGTTTGCGGGGATGTGAAGATTGAAATCCATCACGGCATGCACCAGGCAGGCGGCGATGGCGCTGATGCTCCCGATTTGCAGTGCGAGTTCATTCTTTTCGTCCGGACTCGCCAGGGCGGGGGAGAATTGACCGACCGTCGCATGCCATGTCTTCGCTGCATGGCGCAGGTGACTGAAGACAAACGCGCCGAGCAGCGCGATTCCGGCAACGCCATACTCGGCGAGCGTTTGCAGCCAGTCACTGTGCGCAAATACGGGATCCCTCTGCACCTCCGGCGCCCGGAACATCCTGCCGTAATACGCATAGGTGCGGCTGCCAGTCCCAAAAACCGGCGCGAGCTTGAACTGCTTCCACGCTGCTTCCCAGAGGGACAGGCGAATGTCCTCCGAAACAAAAACGGTGTTTGCCCGTCCCCGGATGGCGACGCTGTGATTTGCGACAAACGCAAGCATTCCTCCGGCGACGACGAGCACCGCAATGATTGCGATGACGCGCCTCCCGGTGGCCTCCGAGAGGCTCCCGCGTGCCGTCATCGCACTGAGCAGCGCAAAGACCGCCATTCCGGCAGTCGCGCTCAAGTAGCCACCGCGGCTTCCGGTGAGCACCAGGCCGGCCAAGCAGGCGAGCGTGAGATATCCCAGCACCATCCTGCCGAACACCCTGAAGCCGCCCCAAAGGCAGATGCTTGTGCCCAGGATGAGGGCCACCTCGAGGAATCCAGCGAGATGATTGGGTGAGATGAAAAGGCCGGATGCTCGAAAACCGCCTTCCCCACGACCGTCGGCGACCAGCGGATTGAAGTTCGGTTCCCGCGCAAACTGGTAAATTCCGACGGCAACTTGCCCGAGGCCCAGAACGAGAAGACTGCACAGCATGGCCGTCCGCTGGCGCATGCCGGTCACAAAAAGCGCCTGGATGAAATAGATGAGCAATGCCGCGAGGACCGCGAATCGCTCCAACCCGGCGAGGTACGCGACCGGCGAAAGTGCAGTCCGGACGAGCGTGTAGGCAGCGAGAAGGAGAACCGCCACGAGACATCCGCGATCGAGCCGGGCCGACGATTTTCTCAGCGAGATGATCGTCAACACGCCTACTGCCCCGAGAAGCAGGTAGCCGGGGAGTACGTAGATGAGCCGGTTGCCATCGCCTCCGCCGAATAGCAGATGCACGACCGCGAATATTGTGACGATGAGCGCCGCGTAGATCGAACTCATCGCTGAAGCCGGAACCAGCAGGATTGGAGGTGAATTCGAAAAAGCGAATGGTCCTGCGATTCGGCGAATTCGCTCATGCCCGGGTGCCTGTCAGCCGAGCCGTCGAAAATGGGCTTCTGGCATGGCAGTGAGATCCTGAACCTGTGCCACCAAGGGAAAGAGTCGGCTGCCGTCGGGCTCATTGCCGATAATCTGCAAAGGAGGGGGTGACGCAGCCTGGTCTCAGAATGGCAATCATGCACCCCTCCAGATGGCTGCGGAGCGAAAAATAGCCAAGTGCCAGTGTTTCGGGGGAGCCCCGATCCGAGGTCTATCGACCGACCAACCCTCGCCTACTGCTGGGTCTGGAGGACTTGCCCTAACTCGTTCAGGAAAACGACCCTTCCGTTTGGCAAGGTCTGGCTGACAACAAAGGCCGTCGGCGAAGATCCTCCGCCGATGGCGGGGAACGAGAAATTTCCGAAGCCGAAAGCCGCCAAGTAGGGCAGCGGTTCCGCGCCACTATCATTACCATTTGCGCCGCCCGGCCGATCCGCCGGATTCCTATTTTCAAACCCTCTCATGTCAATGTCACCGTAAACGACAGAAAACTGCATCGGCTGGCTGGCGGTATCAAAAACTCGGAGCTTGGTCCCTTGATTGACCGTGACTTCTCCGCCCTTGTCGAGGAAGAGAATTGCCTTCGACTTATCGTCGGTCTCAATGATGTCTCCATCGCTGATTTCGTCGCCGGTCTTAACACGCTTCTTGTTCTTAGTAACCTTGCCCGTGACCTTGATGCTGCCGATGACTTTCGCTTCCGCGTCGGACGCAGAGAAGAGGAAAGCAAGCGCGCAAAGGGCGGTCGTTATGATCAGGGAAAGAGAACGTTTTGTCTTCATAGGAGTGGTGTGGGTGGTTGCGGTTGGTGGCTCCGAGTGGTTGAAACCATGCCAGCCCGGTTGCATCGGGCAAGGAAATTGTTTGGAAATCTCCAAAAAAAGCCGGGGCGGGATGGAAACTCGGTGTCGTCTGGCGGCATGCGTCGCCGGGGCGCTTGCACAAAGATTTGCTTCTGCCAGAGAATGTGGCCATGCCGCGTCAGGTCACCATTCATCGATACGACGGCGGAAATCTGCTCGGTTCGCAGCCTGACGAAGTGGCCGTGGAAGAACCGCTGGAGATTCGCGTGGAGGGTGAACCCCTTGCCATCGCGATGCGGACGCCGGGGCAGGACGAAGAGCTCGCGGCTGGTTGGCTTCTCAGTGAGGGAATCGTGGGAGCCGCCGCCGACATCGCCGCAATCGTCCCGAGACCCGGTGCCGATGCGCAGCGGGCGGCGATGGTCGATGTAATGCTGCGGGACAAATCGCAATTTGTCGCCGCGAAGCACCGGCGCAGCCTGGTCTCCAATGCGAGTTGCGGTCTCTGCGGAGCGGCGACGATCGAGCAGGTCGTCCGTGATTTTCCTAGGATCGAAGCGCCCTTTTTCATTCGTCCGAGCCTCCTGCTCGAGATGCCTGCCTTGCTGACTGCACAGCAGGGTGCATTTCGGCGGACGGGCGGACTCCACGCTTGCGGGCTGTTCGATTCCGAAGGTCATTTGCTCGCCCTGCGCGAGGATGTGGGCCGGCACAATGCGCTGGATAAACTGCTCGGCCGGGCGCTGCTCGACGGGCAGCTCCCGCTTGCCAAGCACGTCGTTTTTCTCAGCGGACGCGTTTCGTTTGAGATGATGCAGAAGTCGCTTGCCGCGGGGGTGCCACTGGTGGCGGCGATCGGCGCGCCGTCATCGCTCGCGATCGAGCTTGCACGGAGGAGCGGCCAGACGCTCGCCGGGTTCATCCGTGGGCGGACGATGAACGTGTATGCCGGTATCGAAAAACTTGGCGGGGCAGGCGGGCATTGATAGCCCAAATCAAACCCACCCACCCCGCCGGGGAAATCAAGCGAACGCCACCTGATCCTCGGAAAGCTTCACGACGCGGCCTTCAGGATCGCGGAAGTTTGTGAACGGCCCGACGGTCGTAACGATGATCCCGCGCCGCCGCAATTCGCCCAGCAGCGAGTCCTGTCGCTTGAGTACGAGGTGAAGATGGAAGTAGCTCACCATCTCGCTGTTTTCGGCCTGCCGCAGGCAGATGGGGATGCCGGCAAGTTCGAGTTCGCAGACGTGACCGAATTTCTCGTGGGTGACCCGGGCGTTGAGAAGATTGACGTAGAAGTCGCGCACCGCGGCATACTGGAGCGTGAAGATCGTGATGCCGTAGCACTTGGCCTGAGCGACCACGGCGCTCGCGATTGCGGAGTCATGGTCGAGGTCCGCTTCTGCTGGGATGCGAGAGAAACTAAGCATGGTCGGCTTTATAGCGAAGCGTGTGCCAGAACGATAATTTCTATAACAGCAATGTTTTGCAACTTCCAGAACCGCATGCGCTGGCCACTCCCAGCGAAGAAAACGGTCAGCACGCGAAGGCGAACCCTGCCGCGCGCTGAAGGCCGGCCGACTGTCCGGCGATTAGCCTGCCACCCGCAAAATGTGGCCTGCCCTGCTGTTCGGAACGAGGCGCACGAAATTCCCGCGACCGCGCCAGACGTAACGCTCACCGGTGAGGAGATCCTCAACCTGATATGATTGATCCTCGCGAAGTCCGAACTCCTCCAACGGCACGTGAATGATCGAGTCCTGCTGATGCCATGCGTCGAGGTTCACGACGATCAGGAGGTGGTTGTCCCCGTGGCTTTTTGACCACGCGATCACCATCCCGTTATCCGCCTGCTGGAAGTTCGTGTTCCGCGCGTGCCGCAGCGCGGGGTTCTCGCGGCGGATGCGATTCAGGCGCGTGATGAACTGCTTGATGTTCCCCGGCGCATTCCAGTCGCGGCCCTTGAACTGGTACTTCTCACTGTCCACATACTCCTCGCGGGCGAGCTGCTTGTAGTCGCCGTCACACAGCTCCAGAAACCGGCGGACATCCGCCGCCGCGTCCCACGGATTCGGCGCCACGCCTTCTTTCTCGCAGAGTTCGAAACCGCTGTAGATCCCGTACACCGGAGCCAGCGTCGCGGCGAGGAGCGCCCGCACGAGGAACGCCTGCCTCCCGCCGAACTGGAGATAGCTCGGCAAAATGTCGGGCGTGTTCGGCCACAGATTGGCGCGCATGTATTCGGCGGAAGGGCTGTGCGCCAGTTCGTTGAAATAATCGGTGAGCCCCCGCTTCGTATTGCGCCACGTGAAGTAGGTGTAGCTGTGGGTGAAGCCGACCTTTGCCAGCGCGCGCATCATCTTCGGCCGGGTGAATGCCTCGCTGAGGAAAATCGCATCCGGGAATTTCCTCTGAACACGCCCGATCAGGTATTCCCAAAGATGCACCGGCTTGGTGTGCGGATTATCCACACGGAAAATCCGCACGCCGTGTTCGCACCAGAACTCGATGACGCCTGCCAGTTCATCCCACAGCGCGCGCCACGACGGGTTGTGGAAGTTCAGCGGATACACGTCCTGATATTTCTTCGGCGGATTCTCGGCGTATTTGATCGTCCCATCGGGCCGCTTGAAGAACCACTCCGGGTGCTCGTGGACGTATGGATGATCCGGCGAACAGTTGAGCGCAAAATCCAGCGCCACCTCCATGCCGCGCGCGCGGATCTCGCCGACCAGCCAGTCGAAGTCCCCGAGGGTCCCGAGCTCCGGCGCCACATCGCGGTGACCTCCTCCATTCGGGCAATCCTGGTGCCGGTTCCCGATGGCATACGGCACACCGGGCTCGCCGGGCTGGCACGTCACCGAGTTGTTCCGCCCCTTGCGCGCCGTGATGCCGATGGGATGCACGGGAGGAAAATAGATCACATCAAATCCCATCGCCTGCGCGTCATCCGCGCGCCCGAGGCATTCGCGAAACGTGGAGCCGCGATCCGCCCGGCCCTCGGCGCTGCGGGGGAAAAATTCATACCATGCGGAGAAGCCCGCCTGCTCGCGATCGACCCACACCCTCGGGTAGCGCAGATCCGCCTTCGCATTCTCGGGGACAAGCTCCTGCGTTTCCGCAAATGCGAGGACAAACTCCGTGCTCACGGAGCGATCGCCGTGCAGCCACATCAGCGTGCTGAGTTCCGAATCGTGCACGAGATCATTCACGTGGTGCGGCTCGGCCTTTTTCATCTCCTTCGCGAGCCGGCGCAGCCAGTCGGCTTCGGCCTTGTTCTTCCTCAGGTTCGCGAGCCGCGCGGCCTTCTCGATGAATCCCGCGCCTTCCAGGATCTCGCTGCCCAGGTCCGGCTGCCGCGCCTCGAACTTCATGTGCCATTCGTGCTGCCAGGACTTCCACGTGTCGCCCCACGCCTCGATGGTGAATTCGTGCGGCCCCATCTCGAGCGCCGTGAACTTCCCGCTCCAGTGGTCCCCGGTCCAGGGATCCACGCAATCCATCGTCACTTCATGCCATCGCTTCGCGCCGAGTTTGCGCCACTTCAGCACCGCGCTGAGCACGTCGTGACCGTCTTTGAAGACATCCGCCGACACCTCGACGGACTCGCCCACCGTGCGTTTGATCGGATAGCGCCCCGCATCCACGAGAGGACTCAGATTCTCGATCACTACCGTGCAGGGGCGCGTTTTCATCGCGCGAGGTTCCCAGAGGCGGCCCGCGATCCTCAAGGGTAAAGAGAACCGTCTCTTCCTTCCGGGCGTGATTCAAAGTGGGTCCAGAATGAAGGGAGTCGACGCGGGAAA